>Ga0209572_1000070_pt1 | contig 229644 bp, 228 predicted proteins | sample EBPBio232012_DNA_FD_185867 | JGI IMG/M metagenome (GOLD analysis project Ga0209572, IMG submission 185867) | Wastewater treatment Type I Accumulibacter community from EBPR Bioreactor in Madison, WI, USA - Reactor 1_1/23/2012_ DNA (SPAdes)... | ecosystem: Engineered > Bioreactor > EBPR >... | reverse complement strand
GAGATCTCCGAGCAGACCGAGGTCTGAGGTCTCCAACAGCGGCCGCACCGTCAGCCGTGTCGGCGCGGCCGCCTTCCTCAATGTCGGCTACGTGGCGTGCAAGTGGAGTGGCGGTCCCGGCCACAACCGGACCAACACCAGCGACGGCTTTGTGGCAACACTCAATCGGATCCTCGCTGGTATACGACCTGGTCGAGTTGCTTGGGTACGCAAATTGGGCCGCCCGCTTTGACTGGTTGACGGCAACTCCGCCTTCTCCCCTCCTAGCTTTGCGCTCACAGCGTTCGCCGAGGCGCCACGAACCGGGCAGCTGCGCAGGGCCAAACAGTCAGTTCTCATTCACCTGGACGTGACCCATGCATAAGCCAATGACGCGACTACGCCTGAACAAACCTTGGGGAGGTGATGGGGCCTATTGCCCTTGGGTCGCTCACGGCAGCGGCGTGAACTTCAACTCCGACAGCGGCACCACCTTGTCCTCGCGTGTCATCTTGTACTCGGTGTTCGGGCCCAGCCACTTCGCCCAGATCTGGTTGATCTCGCCGGCCTTGTCCATCTCCAGCAGCGTGGCGTTGACCTTGGCGAGCAGCGCCGGCTCGTCCTTCTTCATGCCGATGCCGATCGGCTGGAAGGCCATCGGCTCGGGAATCATCTTCAGCTCGACGCCGCCGCTCTTCGACTGGTTGACCAGCTTGGTGATCGTCATCGTGTTGGCGACCATGCCCAGCGCCTTGTTCTGCTGCACCGCCATGTAGGCCGAACCGGTGTCCTGGAAGGTGACCGGCTCGGACCCGTTCATCTTGATCGACAGCTCCGAGGTCGAGCCCTTGGTCGACGCGAGCCGCTTGCCCTTGTAGTCGGCCTTGCTGTTCGATGGGTCGCTGGCCTTCACCGCAAGCATCTCCTTGGCCAGGTAGTACGGGTCGCTGAACTGGATCTGTTCGGCGCGCCCCAGCGTGTAGGCCAGGTTCGCGACGGTGATGTCGACGCGGCCCATCTTCACCTCGGGCACACGCGCTTCCACCGACAACGGCGTGATTTTCGCCGTCACGCCCCAGCGCTTGGCGATGGCGTTGCACAGGTCGACGTCGAAGCCGACCATCTCGCGCGTCTTCGGGTCCGGCGCGGCGAAGGGCGGCACGTCGGCGAAGGTGCCGCAGCGCAGCTCCTTGCGCTGCTGGATGTCCTGCAGCTGGTCGGCCTGTGCGGCGAAGGTGGCGCTGCCCAGGCATGCGGCGATGGCGGTGGCGGTGAGCGGGTGACGGCGGTGGGACATGGGAACCTCCAGTGGGGTGCGGATCGGATCAGTGGGAACGCAGGTCGGACAGGAAACGCTGCGCCCGGGGGTGCTGCGCATTGCGGAAGAAGGACTCGGGATCGGACGCCTCGAGGATGCGCCCGGCATCCATGAACCACACGCGGTCGGCGACCTCGCGTGCAAAGCCCATCTCGTGGGTGACGCACATCATCGTCATGCCGTCGCCGGCCAGGCTGCGCATCACCGCCAGCACTTCGCCGACCATCTCGGGGTCGAGCGCGCTGGTCGGTTCGTCGAACAGCATCGCCGGCGGCTCCATCGCCAGCGCGCGGGCGATCGCCACGCGCTGCTGCTGGCCGCCCGACAGCTGCCCGGGGTACGAATTGGCCTTGGCCGCGAGGCCGACGCGGTCGAGCAGCTGCAGCGCCCTGTCGCGCGCCTCGACACGCTTGACGCCGCTGACGTGCATCGGCGAAAGCATCACGTTGTCCAGCGCCGACAGGTGCGGAAACAGGTTGAAGCTCTGGAAGACAAAGCCGATGCGGCTGCGCATGCGGTTCAGCTGCGCGCTGCTCATCGGCGCATGGATGTCGTGGCCGTCGACCGTGACCTTGCCCGACTTGATCTCCTCGAGCCGGTTGACGGTGCGGATCAACGTCGACTTGCCGGAGCCGGAGGGCCCGCACACCACGACCACTTCGCCCTTGCTGACTTCGGCGTTGATGTCGGTCAGCGCCTGGTATTCGCCGTACCACTTGTTGACGTTGCTGAAGCTGATCATTGCGAGGCCCTTTGCGGAAGTTCAGGGTTCGGCCGCCAGGGTCTGCGTCGGCACCGGCTTCGCGCCGCGCCGGCGCCCGACGGCCTGGCCGGCGCGCTTGGCTTCGATGCGCCGCTCCAGCCTTGTGGCCGCCCAGGTCAGCGTCCAGCAGACGACGAAGTAGATGACGGCCAGGATGAAGAACACCTGGAACGGCTTGGTCAGCAGCTGGTTGTTGATCTGGTTGGCGGCGAAGGTCAGCTCGGGCACGTTGATCACGTAGCCCAGCGTCGTCTCCTTGATCGTCGAGACGAACTGGCTGAGCATGCTGGGCAGCATGTTGAACAGTGCCTGCGGCAGGATCACCCGCCGCATCGCGCCCAGGTGGCTATGGCCCAGCGCGCGCGCCGCTTCCATCTGCCCCTTCGGCAGCGCCTCGATGCCGGCGCGCACCACCTCGGCGAGGTAGGCGCCTTCGTACAGCACCAGCGTCACGAGCATGGTCACGAAGCCCGAGACGTTGTGGCCGATGAGCAGCGGCACCAGGAAGTAGACCCACAGGATGATCATCAGCAGCGGCACGCCGCGCGCCACGTAGATCAGCGCGGTAGCCGGCCACGACAGCCAGCGCCACGGCGAGAGGCGCGCCAGCGCCAGCAGCACGCTCAGCGGGAACGCGAGCACGATGCCCAGCACCGACAGGATCAGCGTGCAAGCGATGCCGCCGAGCGGGCCGTTCGGATACTGGCCGATCAGCAGCAGCAGCCAGTTGTCGCGGATGATGTCGATGACCGATTCCATCGCTCACCTCGCTCCGGCGATGCGCGCGCGGCGGGCGAGCGCCGCGCCACCGAACATGATGAGCAGCGAGAACCCGAGGTACATCAGCGTCGCGATCAGGTAGGTCTCGAAGGTGCGGAAGCTCTGGTTCTCGATCTCCTTGACTGCGTGCGTCAGCTCGGCCACGCCGATCGCCATCGCCAGACTGCTGTTCTTGAACAGTGACACGCTGTGGTTCACCAGCGCCGGAATCGCGTTGCGCACCGCCTGCGGCATCAGCACATGGCGCATCGCGCCGATGTAGCTGTGGCCGAGCGCGCGCGCCGCTTCGGCCTGCCCCGGCGGCACGGCGCGCAGCCCGGAGCGCAGGTCTTCGCTGAAGTACGCCGCCTGGCACAGGCCCAGCGCGATGACCGCGAACACCGCCTCGGCGCTGTGTTCGGACAGCCAGCCCTGCAGCGCGCCCGGCAGCAGGCTGGCGATGCCGAAGTACCACAGCATCAGCTGCACCAGCGTCGGCACATTGCGGTGGTAGGAGACGTAGGCCATCACGGCACGGCGGGCGATCGCACTCGGCGTCAGGCGCACGGCCAGCAACACCACGGCCAGCGTCATCGCCAGCAGCCACGAGCCGATCGCGACGACGAAGGTCAGTTGCACGCCATGCCACAGCATCTTCGCGAACTCGGGGTTCGCGAAGATGGCGAGCAGGTCGAAGCCCTTCATGGTGCTTGCTCGGTCAGGCCCGCGCCGCCGCCGGCCGCGTGGTCTGCAGCCCGCCCGGCACCTGTAGCGTGGGCGTGATCTCGATGTGTCCGATGTTCACCGCCACCGGCGCGGCGATCGCGAAGGCGATCGTGTCGGCGATGTCGGCCGCCTGCGGCAGCTCGAAGCCCTTGACGAACTTCTCGTAGGTTTCGGCCGAGTCGCCGTGCACGTGCGCGAAGATGTCGGTGGCCACGCGGCCGGGGCAGATCTCGGTCACGCGAACGCGCTTGCCGAAGGCGTCGATGCGCAGCTGGCGCGACAGCATGCTCACCGCCGCCTTGGTGGCGTGGTAGGTCGAGTTGCCGCCGAAGTTGTAGGCGCCGGCGATCGAGCTGATGTTGACCACGTGCCCGCGGTCGCGCGCCACCATGCCGGGCACGACGAGCCGGCACAGGTGCAGCACAGCGCGCAGGTTGACGTCGACCAGCAGATCGATGTCCTCGGCGTCGGCCTTCAGGAAGCTCTTCGGCCGGTCGACGCCGGCGTTGTTCACCAGGATGTCGAACGGTACCTGTTGGGCCAGCTTCGTGATGCCGGCCAGGTCGGTGACGTCCAGCGCGTGCGCGATGCAGCCGGTGCGCTCGGCCAGCGCGGCCAGCGACTGGGCACTGCGCGCCAGCGCGTGCACCTCCAGCCCCTCGGCGCGCAGGCGCTCGACGACGGCAGCGCCGATGCCGGAGGAGGCACCGGTGACGAGCGCGGTTCGGTAGTCGGAAAAAGGCATAACGATCCTCGTGTGGCGGTCAATTTATCGGCCGCGTCGCCGCGGCGCAAAGACGGTTTGGGTCTGTAGAGATAAGGGGTGCTTATGTCGGGGTGAACCCATGGTCGGCAGGCTCAGGCCAGCTGCTTCGAGATCGGCACGACGCGGCCGCCGGCCGCCTCCACCTCGCGCCGCACCGCGCGCGCCAGCGCCAGCGCGCCGGGCGTGTCGCCGTGGACCAGGATCGAGCGCGGTCGCATCGGGATCAGCGTGCCCGCGTAGGTCAGCACGGTGCCGTCGGCCAGCAGGCGGCGTACGCGCTCCAGCACCTCGGCTTCGTCGTGGATCACCGAGCGCGGAAGCTTGCGCGGGATCAGCAGCCCCTGCTCGTCGCAGGCCCGGTCGGCGAGGAAGGTGGTGGCGACGCGCAGGCCGTGGTCGGCCGCGGCGCCCTCGATCGCCGCGCTGCTCGACGAACTGACGATCAGTGTCGGGTCGAAGGCCGCCACCGCACGCACCAGCACCGCGGCCAGCGCGGCGTCGGCGGCGACCAGGTTGCCGAGCGCGCCGTGAAAGCTCATGTGCGTCATGTGCCTGTCGGCGGCGCGCGCGATGCCGGCCAGCGCGCCGAGCTGGTAGGTCACCATCGCCGCGAGTTCCTGGGCGTCGATCTGCATCACGCGCCGGCCGAAGCCCTGGCGGTCGGGGAAGCCGACATGCGCGCCGATGTCCACGCCGCGTGCGCCGGCCTGCTGCACGGTGCGCTGCATGATCACCGGGTCGCCGGCGTGGAAGCCGCAGGCGATGTTGGCCGATGACAGTACCTCAAGCAGGCCCTCGTCGTCACCCATCTGCCAGGGGCCGTAGCCTTCGCCGATGTCGGCATTCAGATCGATGTCCATGCGGATCCCTCAGTTCGGGTTGGAGGGCAGCAATGCCACGAGCGGTGTGCCGTAGCCGACCGCCGTGCCGTGCGCCACCCGCAGCTCGTGCACCACCGCATCGGCCGGTGCCGTCACCGGCAGCAGCAGCGGCCCGGTCTGCAGCAGCCCCAGCACCTGGCCGGCGGCGACCGTGCTGCCCGGCGGCGCCAGGTCGTTGGTACGCAATGGATGGCGGTGCAGGAACACGCCGACGGATGGGGCCTGCACGACGAGCGCGGGCTGCGCCGCTTCGGTGATCTCCTCCACCGCCACGTCGCCACCGTCCTGGCGCAGGCGCAGCGCCGTGCCGGGGCCGCGCAATTCCAGCAGGCCGATGTCGGTGGCGGCCAGCCAGGCGGCGATGCGTCGGATGTCGTCGGCGTGCATGCTCGTCACCTCGCGCGATGCAGGCCGACCCAGCGGCGCGCCTCGGCCAGCCAGTGCTGCATCTCGTCCAGCGCGGCCAGCGCCGCATCCCAGTCACATTCGATGAAGCGCACGCGGCTGCCGATCGGCGCCTGCCCCAGCCGCCACAGGTCGGCCTCGATAACCGTGCCGAGCTTCGGGTAGCCGCCGGAAGGCTGCGCGTCGCGCATCTGCACGATCGGCTGGCCGCCGGGCGGCACCTGGATCACGCCGGGCACGATGCCGTGCGAGCGCATCTCGATAGTCGCCACCGCCTCCAGCGGCCGGCCTTCGAGGCGGTAGCCGTAGCGGTCGCTCTGCGCGGTGATCTTCCACGGCTCGGCCCAGAAGGCGGCGCGCGAGGCTTCGGTGTAGGCCAGGTACTCGGCCGCGGGCAGCACGCGCAGCGCGGGCAGGCCGTCGCGCTGCTGCGGCAGGGCCAGCGCGGGCGGCACCAGGCCCAGCCCTTCGACGAATCCTTCATTCGGCGCCGCGCCCGCGCGCAGCGCGTCGCCCTGGCGCAGCGGCCGCCCCTCCAGGCCGCCGAAAGCGCCGCGCAGCTGGGTGCTGCGCGAGCCCAGCACGGCCGGCACGTCGACGCCGCCGGCCAGGCACAGGTAGGCGCGGCTCGCCGGCCAGGTAGCGCCGCGGTGCGGCAGGCCGAGCACCAGCTCCTGACCGGCACATGCCTGCGCGGCGGTCCACGGCAATACGGCGCGGCCATCGAGCCGCGCGTCGACGTCGGCACCGGTCAGCGCGAAGTCGCAGTCTGCGGCGAAGCGCACGCGGAACGGGAACACCGGCACCTCGATCGCCGCCGCATCGTCGGCATTGCCGAGCAGGATGTTGCCGGCCGCCAGCGCCAGCGGGTCCATTGCGCCGGCGGTGCCGACGCCCCAACGCAGCGCGCCTTCGCGGCCGAGGTCCTGCACCGTGGCCAGCGCGCTGGTCGACAGCAGCTCGATCATCGCACCACCTTCTTCACGCGAAAGCGCAGGCAGTCGCCCGGCGCCAGCAGCGCCGGCGGGTCGGCCAGCGGGTCGAAGAAGCTCATTGACGTGCAGCCGATGGTGTTCCAGCCGCTGGGCCCGTCGGATGCCGACACGCCGGTCTGCGCGCCACCGATCGACACCGCGCCGCCGGGGATGCGCAGCACCGGCACCTTGCGCCGCGGCGTCGCGATGCGCGCGTCCATGCCGCCCAGGTAGCAGTAGCCCGGGTGGCTGCCCAGTGCATAGACCGGGTACAGCGGCGCGCTGTGGCGCTCGACGATCTCGTCGACGCTCAGGCCGGTGTGCGCGACGACGTCGGCCAGGTGCGGGCCGCCTTCGCCGCCGTAGACCACGTCGAGCTCGACGACGCGGCCTTGCAGCGCCAGCGGCTCGACGTCTTCCCAGGCGGCTCGCAGCCGCGCTTCGATTTCGTCCAGCCGCGCCGGCGCGCGGCGCCAGCTCAGCATCAGGTTGTTCATGCCGGGCACGGCCTCGCGCACCTCGGGCCAGGTCTCGGCCTCGCGCGCCAGCGACCAGATGCGCTGCTGCGTCGCCAACGTCATCTCGCCCGGCGCCTCGAACAGGAGTGCGCTGGTGCCGAGCACGCTGATCGAGACTTCGGCGGCCGCGCTCATGAGTTCGCTCCGGGCCCTTGCAGCCAGCACTCCAGATGGTGAATGTCGACGCCGCCGGCGGCGAACCCCGGCTCGCGCACGATGCGCCGGTGCAGCGGAAGGTTGGTCTGGATGCCGCCGACCTGCATCTCGTCCAGCGCCAGCCGCAGCCGGTCCAGCGCGTCGTCGCGCGTCGCGCCGTGCACCACCAGCTTGGCGATCATCGAGTCGTAGTACGGCGGCACCCGGTACCCGGCCGAGACATGGCTGTCGACGCGCACGCCGAAGCCGCCGGGCAGCACCCAGTCGCTGATACGGCCGGGCGAAGGCGCGAAGGTCTGCGGATGCTCGGCGTTGATGCGGCACTCGAAGGCGTGGCCCTGGCAGCCGATCTGGCTTTGGCTCAGCGCGAGCCGCTCGCCGCGTGCAACGCGAATCTGCTGCTGCACGATGTCGATGCCGGTGGTCATCTCGGTCACCGGATGCTCGACCTGCAGCCGCGTGTTCATCTCGATGAAGAAGAACGCGCCGTCCTCGTAGAGGAACTCGAAGGTGCCGACGCCGCAGTAGCCGATCTGCCGGCAGGCTTCGGCGCAAGGTTCGCCGACGGCAGCGATCGCCTGCGGGTCGATGCCCGGCGCCGGCGCTTCCTCGAGCACCTTCTGGTGGCGGCGCTGCAGCGAGCAGTCGCGGCTGCCGAGCCACAGCGCATGACCGTGGCGGTCGGCGAGCACCTGGATCTCGACGTGCCGCGGGTGCAGCAGGAACTTCTCGATGTAGACCTCGGGGTTGCCGAAGGCGCGCCGCGCTTCCTCGCGCGTCAGGCTCAGCGCGTCGACCAGCGCCGACTCGTCGCGCACCACGCGCATGCCGCGGCCGCCGCCGCCGCCTGCCGCCTTGACGATCACCGGGTAGCCGATCTCGCGGGCGATGGCCTTCACCTCGGCCGGGTCGTCGGGCAGGCCTTCGTCGGGGCCCGGTACGCAGGGCACGCCGGCGGCGCGCATCGCGCGCTTGGCGGCGACCTTGTCGCCCATCGTGCGGATGCACGCCGCGCTCGGGCCGATGAAGGTCAGCCCGGCATCCTCGACGCGGGCGACGAAGCCGGCGTTCTCCGACAGGAAGCCGTAGCCCGGGTGCACGGCCTGCGCACCGCTGACCGCCGCGGCCGACAGGATCGCGGTCTGGTTCAGGTAGCTCTGTGTCGCCGCCGCCGGGCCGATGCACAGCGCCTGGTCGGCCTGGCGCACGTGCGGCGCGTCGCGGTCGGCCTCGGAGTGCACGGCCACGGTCTTCAGGCCGAGGCCGCGGCAGGCGCGCTGGATGCGCAAGGCGATTTCGCCCCGGTTGGCAATGAGTACGGTGTCGAACATGAGCGTCAGCGCAGACGAATCAGCGGCTGGCCGGCTTCGACCTCCGACCCGCTTGCCACCAGCACCGCGTCGATCACACCGTCGCGCTCGGCCTGGACTTCGTTGAAGACCTTCATCGCCTCGATCACGCACAGCGTCTGGCCGGCACGCACCGCCTGGCCTTCGACGACGAACGGCTCGGCATCGGGCGCAGGCTGCAGGTGCACCACGCCGAACAGCGGGGCGAGCAGTTCGTGCGGCTGCGCCACGGGCGCTGCGGCGGGCGCGCGCGGCTCCTTCGGCGCGGACGGTGGCCGCGAAACGGCAGGGATTGAGGCCGCCGCGCCCGCCCCGGGCCGACGCACCAGCCGCAGTGTCCAGCCGTCGTGGCCGACCTCCATCTCGGCCAGGTCCGACGACGCCATCGCGTCGATGAAGGTCTTGATCTGCAGCGCGTCCATGGCCGCAAAGTTATCCGCGAAGCGTCGCGGCCGCCAAGACGAAATGACTGTGCCCCGATAAGGGCGGCTTATGACAGCGTGATGCGGACGTCGTCGGGGGCGATCAGGCTGCCGGGCAGCGTGGCGACCAGTTCAAGGAGGATGTCCTTGATCGCCTGGGCCGGCTCGGTCAGCGGCAGGTGGTCCGACTGGCACAGCGCCAGCGGCGCATCGATCGACGGCTCGACGATGCGGCAGTGCCAGGCGCTGCACGACGCCACCACCGTGCGCGCCATCGACTCGGGCAGGATCGTCGCGCCCAGGCCTTCGGCGATCACCGCAGTGAGCGTGCTCGCCGATTCGATCTCCGCGACCACTCGCGGCGCCAGGCCCAGGCCAGCGAAGGCCTCGTCGACCATCTTGCGCACCACGTTGTACGGGCGCGCCAGGTACAGGTCCATGTCCGCCAGCAGGCGCAGCGGCACCTGCTCCGGCGGCGCCGGAACGCTGGCCGGACCGACGACGTACAGCTGCTCCTTCAGCAGCGGCAGGAACTGCAGCCCGTGCACGGCGACGCGGCCGCCGTAGAGCACGGCCAGGTCCATGCGGCCGTTCATCACCAGTTCCGACAGCGTGCTGCCGTAGGTCTCGTTCAGGTACAGCAGCACGCCGGGGTGGCGCGCGCGCACCGTGCGCAACAGCGGCAGCGCCAGGCCGGCCGCTGCGGTGCCCGGCGCCAGACCGACGGCCACCGCGCCGGAAAGGCCGCGGCCGGCGGCCTCCATGTCCACCTGGGCCTGGTCGCACTGGCGCAGGATCAGCTGCGCATGGCGGTAGAGCACCTTGCCGGCCTCGGTCGGCGAGACGCCGCGTTTGGTGCGCACCAGCAACTGCTGCCGCACCTCACCTTCCAGCGTGAGCAGTTGCTGGCTCAACGCGGGCTGCGCGACATGCAGCAGGTCGGCCGCCTGCGTCAGGCTGCCGACGTCGACCGACTTAACGAAGTACTTCAGACGTCGAAGGTTCAAAGGGCTTGCTCGAGGGCTGCGCGCCGGCAGTCTACGCCGCCGTCATAAGCATTGCCTATACGGGCAGACCGATCTTGTCTTGGCCTTCGCGCGCCGCGGGGCCTACCGTTACGGCGTTCCCGACTGCAAAGGAAGACCGTGACACCCTCCCGCATCGCCGACCGCGTCCGCCGCATCAAGCCTTCACCGAGCACATCCGCCGCCGACCGTGCCAATGAACTGCGCCGGCAGGGCAAGTCGATCGTCAACCTGGTCGTCGGCGAACCCGACTTCGACACCCCGGCGCACATCCGCCGCGCCGCCGCCGAGGCGATGGACAAGGGCGCCACGCGCTACACGCTGATGGCCGGCACGGTGGAGCTGCGCGAGGCCATCGTCGCCAAGCTGAAGCGCGAGAACGGCCTGAGCTACGCACCGAACGAGATCATCGCCACCAGCGGCGCGAAGAGCGCGATCTTCAGCGCGCTGCAGGCCACGCTCGAACCGGGCGACGAGGTGCTGATCCCCGCGCCTTACTGGGTCTCGTACCCCGACATGGTGCTGGCCAGCGACGGCAAGCCCGTCACGCTGCCCTGCCCCGAGTCGGCCGGCTTCAAGCTCACGCCGGAGCAGCTCGAAGCCGCGATCACGCCGCGCACGCGCTGGTTGATCCTCAATTCGCCGAGCAACCCGACCGGCGCCAGCTACGCCGTGGCCGAGTACCGCGCGCTGGCCGACGTGCTGGCGCGTCATCCGCAGGTCATGGTGATGACCGACGACATCTACGAGCACATCCGCTTCGACGGCCAGCGCACGCCGCACCTGCTGAACGCGGCGCCCGAACTGCGCGAACGCACGCTGGCGATCAACGGCGTGTCGAAGACCTACGCGATGACCGGCTGGCGCATCGGCTGGGTGGCCGGCCCGCGCGACCTGGTGCAGGCGCTGGACACGCTGCTGTCGCAGTCCACCGGCAACTGCTGCTCGGTCAGCCAGGCGGCCGCGGCCGCGGCGCTGAACGGCGACCAGAGCTTCGTCGCCGAGAGCGTGGCCATCTACCGCCAGCGCCGCGACCGCACGCTCGAACAGATCAACGCGATCCCGGGCCTGTCGTGCCGCAAGCCGGACGGCGCCTTCTACCTGTACGTGAACTGCGCCGGCTTGATCGGCCGCACCACGGCCGAAGGCAAACGACTCGACACCGACGCCGACGTCGTGATGTACCTGCTGGAAAGCGTCGGCGTCGCCGTCGTCGCCGGCAGCGCCTATGGGCTGTCGCCGTACTTCCGGCTGTCGATCGCGACCTCGATCGAGAACCTGGATGAAGGCTGCCGCCGCATCGCGCGTGCCGTCGCGGCCCTGGACTGAAGGAACACACCCCATGAGCACCTACAAGGCCCTGCGCAAGAACCCATCGGCCCCGCAGGTCGACGAGACACTGATCCGTGCGCTGCGCGAGCTGCCCTTGGCGGCGCTGAGCGACAACATGCACCGCAGCATCGGCACGATCGGGCTGCAGCCGTACCACAAGCCGGGCGAGAAGACGATGGCCGGCACGGCGGTCACGGCGCGCTCGCGCGGCGGCGACAACCTGACCTACCTGCGCGCGCTGGAGTTCTGCCGCCCGGGCGACGTGCTGCTGGTCGATGCCGGCGGCGACCTCGCCAACGCGGTGATCGGCGGCATCCTCACCTTCTATGCCGCGAAGATCGGGCTGGCCGGCGTCGTCGTCGACGGCGCGCTGCGCGACGTGGCAGAGATCCGCAGCCGCGACTTCCCGGTCTACGCGCGCGGCGTCACGCATCGCGGCCCGTACAAGGACGGCCCGGGCGAGATCAACGTGCCGATCCAGGTCGGCGGCATGGTCGTGAACCCGGGCGACATCGTCGTCGGCGACCAGGACGGGCTGCTGGCGATCCCGCCCGAGGATGCGGCCGAACTGATCATCAAGGCGCGCGGCGTGCTCGAAGCCGAGGCGCGCACGATCCAGGCGATGGAAGAAGGCCGCTGGGACCGCTCGTTCATCGACGCGCTCGAAGCGCGCTGCAACAACTGACCATGAGCCTTACCGTTCTCGCCTCGCGCGGCAGCTTCGACGACATCCTCGACCACCTGCGCGACCACTTCGTCGTCGAGCACAACCCGGCCGACGAGATCTGGAGTCCGGCCGAATTGATCCGGCGCCTGCAGGGCAAGGCCGGCGTGATGAGCACCGGCACCGAACGTTTCGACGCCGCGCTGCTCGACGCCTGCCCGCAGCTGAAGGCGGTGTGCAACGTCGGCGTCGGCTACAACAACATCGATGTCGCCGCTTGCAGCGCGCGCGGCGTGCTCGTCACCAACACGCCCGAGGTGCTGACCGAGACCACTGCCGACCTCGGCTTCGCGCTGATGATGGCCACCGCGCGCCGCCTCGGCGAAGCCGAGCGCGCGTTGCGCCGCGGCGAGTGGACCAAGACCGGCATCCACGACCACTTCGTCGGCAGCGACGTGCACGGCGCCACGCTCGGCATCCTGGGCATGGGCCGCATCGGCCAGGCCGTGGCGCGCCGCGGCGCGCTCGGCTTCCGCATGCGCGTGATCTACCACAACCGTTCGCGGCTCGCGCCCGAGGTCGAGACGGCCGTTGGCGCGCGCTACGTCGACAAGACCACGCTGCTGCGCGAGGCCGACCACCTGGTGCTGGTGCTGCCGTACTCGCCCGCCGCACACCACGCGATCGGCGCCGACGAGCTGCGGCTGATGAAGCCGAGCGCCACGCTGACCAACATCGCGCGCGGCGGCATCGTCGACGACGCCGCGCTGGCGCAGGCGCTGCGCGAAGGCACGATTGCCGCGGCCGGTCTGGATGTCTTCGAGGGCGAGCCGCGCATCCATCCGGCGCTGCTCGAGCTGCCCAATGTCGTGCTCACGCCGCACATCGGCAGCGCGTCGCTGCAGACGCGGCGCGCGATGGCCACGCTGGCGGTGCGCAACCTGATCGCCGCGCTCGGCCAGGGACCGGAGGCCGGCCGGCCGCCGACGTTGGTCAACCCTGAAGCGCTGCGATGATCGGCCCGAAGATCCTGGTGATGGGCGTGGCCGGCTGCGGTAAGTCGACGCTGGCCGGCGAGCTGGCACGCGTGCTGTCGGCGACTTTGATCGAAGGCGACGACCATCACCTGCCGCAGAGCCAGGACAAGATGCGCCGCGGCATCCCGCTGCAGGACGCTGACCGCGAGCCCTGGCTCGGCCGCCTGGGCGACCTGCTCGCCGCCGAGATCGGCCCCGCGGTGCTGACCTGCTCGGCGCTGAAGCGTCGCTACCGCGACCGCTTGCGCTGGGCCGTGCCGATGCTGCGCACGGTGTTCATCGAGATTCCGCTCGGGCAGTCTCTGCTGCGCGTCGCGAGCCGGCCGGGCCACCTGTTCCCGCCCGGACTCGTCGCCAGCCAGTTCGACGCGCTCGAGCCTCCGTCCGGCGAGCCCGGCGTGCTGACGGTGCCGGCGCTGGCACCGCTGCACGAGCAGGTCGACGGCGTGCTGCGCTGGCTGGACCTGCACCACGAACTCCCACAACCCACATGACCCCCATCCACAAGCTCTTCGACCTGAGCGGCCGCATCGCGCTGGTCACCGGCTCCAGTTCCGGCATCGGCCTGACGCTGGCGCGCGGCCTGGCCGCCGCCGGTGCGAAGGTCATCCTCAACGGCCGCAACGCGGCCAAGCTCGACGAAGCCGCGGCGAAGCTGCGCGCCGAAGGCGCCGACATCGTGGCCGCGCCCTTCGACGTGACCGACGCCGCCGCCACGACGGCCGCAGTCGCGCAGCTGGAGGTCACGGCAGGACCGATCGAGATCCTCGTCAACAACGCCGGCTTGCAGCGGCGCGCGCCGCTGGAGGACTTCCCGCACGCGCAGTGGCACGAGCTGATGCGCACCAACCTCGACAGCGTGTTCTTCGTCGGCCAGGCGGTGGCGCGGGCGATGATTCCGCGCAAGCGCGGCAAGATCATCAACATCTGTTCGGTGCAGAGCGAGCTTGGCCGCCCGGGCATCGCGCCCTACACCGCGAGCAAGGGCGCAGTGAAGATGCTGACCAAGGGCATGGCCATCGACTGGGGTCCGCACGGGCTGCAGGTCAACGGCCTGGGGCCCGGCTACTTCAAGACGGAGCTGACCGAGGCGCTCGTGAACAACGAAGAGTTCACGCGCTGGCTGGTCGGCCGCACGCCGTCGCGCCGCTGGGGCGATGTCGAAGACCTGATCGGCGCCACCGTGTTTCTGGCCAGCGACGCGTCGAAATTCGTCAACGGCCACATCCTCTATGTCGACGGCGGCGTGACCGCCACGCTCTGACCATGCAAGCCCTGATCATCCATTCCGCCGGCGACCTGCGCATCGAGGAAGTCGAGACCCCGCCGCTCGGCGCGAACCAGTTGCAGGCGCGCGTGCGCTTCGGCGGCATCTGCGGCTCGGACCTGCACTACTACCAGCATGGCGGTTTCGGCACCGTGCGCGTCAAGGAGCCGATGGTGCTGGGCCACGAGATCTCCGGCACGATCGAGGCGCTGGGCGCGCAGGTCGTGGGCTTCGCGCTCGGCGACCGCGTCGCGATCAGCCCCAGCCGCCCCTGCGGCCACTGCCGCTACTGCCAGCAGGGGCTGCAGAACCATTGCCTGGACATGCGCTACTACGGCAGCGCGATGCGCACGCCGCACGTGCAGGGCGCATTCCGCCAGCAGATCGTCTGCGAGACGGCGCAGGCCTACAAGCTGGCCGCTTCGGTCAGCGACGCCGAGGGCGCGCTCGTCGAGCCGCTGTCGGTGGCGCTGCATGCGGTCAACCGGGCCGGGCCGCTGCTGGGCAAGCGCGTGCTCGTCACCGGCTGCGGGCCGATCGGCGCGCTGATCGTCGTCGCCGCGCGGCGCGCGGGCGCGGCGCAGGTCACGGTCACCGACGTCGGCGACTTCCCGCTGCGCACGGCGCTGAAGGTCGGCGCCGACGAGGTCATCAACGTCGCGAAACAGCCCGAAGCGCTGGCCGCGTTCAGCGCCGACAAGGGGCATTTCGACGTGTTGTTCGAAGCCAGCGGCAACGAGCGCGCGCTGCGCGGCGCCTTCGACGCGCTGCGCCCGCGCGGCATCATCGTGCAGGTGGGGCTGGGCGGCGAGATGACGCTGCCGATCAACGCCATCGTCGCGAAGGAGTTCGACCTGCGCGGCGCCTTCCGCTTCCACGAGGAATTCGCGGTCGCGGTCGAGCTGCTGAACAAGGGGCTGGTCGACGTCAAGCCGCTGATCTCGACGACGCTGTCGTACCGCGACGCCGGCCGTGCCTTCGCGCTGGCCGCCGACCGCTCGCAGGCGATGAAGGTGCTGCTCGACTTCGAGTAAAGCGATGCGCTGACCCGACGCGGACGGGTCGCTGACGCTGTGCGTCGGCCTGTCGGTTGCCGCGCGCTTCTCAGGGTTAACGAGGAGCCGAAACTCTCGCCCGATCGGGCGGTTGCTTGCTACGATACGGATCGTTTCGTTTATCTGTCGAAAGACAGTCCTCACCACGACCCGCATCGAAAGCAGCCCCATGCAGCGCAGACGCCTCATTCAAGCCGCGGCGGCCCTCGCCGTGGGTACCGGCTCGAGCCGCGCCCAGGACAAGCCGATCACCATCGTCGTCGGCTTCGCCGCCGGCTCGGCGCCCGACATCGCCGTACGCTTCGTCGCTAACCAGCTGCCCGCGGCGCTGGGCGGCCGCAACGTCATCGTCGACAACCGGCCGGGCGCCGGCGGACAGCTCGCCTTCGTCGCGCTGAAGCAGGCGCCCGCCGACGGCAGCGTGCTGGCCTTCGTGCCGTCGAACCTGCTGACGATCTTCCCCAGCATCTACAGCAAGCTGCCGTACGAGGCGAAGGACGTGACGCCGATCGTCACGGCGTGCACCTTCGACTTCGCGCTGGTCGTCGGCAACGACCATCCGGCAACGACGCTTGCCGAGTTCGTCGCCTGGGCCAAGGCGCACCCCAAGCAGGCCAGCATCGGCAACCCGGGGCTCGGCACGCCGCAGCACTTCTTCGGCTGGACCTTCGGCAAGACGGTCGGCGTCGAGTTTGAGGCCGTGCCCTACCGCAGCACGCCACAGATGGCGCAGGAAGTCGCCGGCGGTCAGGTCGCCGCCGCCATCGCCGCGCAGCCGGTGTTCATCGAGCTGGTGCGTGCCGGCAAGCTGCGCATGCTGGCGACCACCGGCGACACGCGCAGCATCGTCTTCCCGAACGTGCCGACCTTCGCCGAGGCCGGGTTCCCGACGCTGCGCAGCGTCGAGTGGTTCGGCTTCTTCGGCCGCGCTGGCACGCCGCAGCCGGTGCTCGACGGCTTCGCGGCCGCCGTGCGCCAGGTCGTGCAGCGCAGCGACGTGCGCTCTCAGCTGCAGGGCATGGGCTTCACCGCCGTGGCGCACGACGCGCAGTGGCTGAACGACATCATCCGCGCGGACTTCGATCGCTGGGCCGACGTCGTCCGCCGCACCGGCTTCAAGGCGGAATCATGAGCTTCATCCGCAACGCCTGGTACGTCGCCGCCTGGGACCACGAAGTCCCGGAGGAAGGCTTCTTCGCGCGCACGATCTGCGGCATTCCGGTCCTGATCTACCGCAAGGCGGACGGCGCGCTGACCGCGCTCGAGGACCGCTGCTGCCATCGCGGCGCACCGCTGTCGAAGGGCCGCCGCGAGGGCGATTGCATGCGCTGCGGCTACCACGGCCTGAAGTTCGACGCCGCCGGCCAGTGCATCGACACCCCGTGGGGGCAGAAGGTGCCGCCGCGCGCCCGCGTGCGCGCATTTCCGGTGGTCGAGCGGCATCGCTGGGTGTGGATCTGGATGGGCGCGCCGGAGCAGGCCGACCTGTCGGCCATCCCCGCGACACCCTGGCTCGATCATCCCGCCTGGCGCAGCCGCCCCGGCTACCTGCACTACGACGTCAACTACCTGCTGATCTGCGACAACCTGCTGGACTTCTCGCACCTGCCCTTCGTGCACCCGACCACGCTCGGCGGCGGCGAGGACTACGCGGGCAACACACCGAAGGTCGAGCGTACGGACCACGGCGTGCGCGTCACGCGCTGGGCGATCGATACCGACGCGCCTGCGTTCGTCGCCGCGGTGAAGCACTGGCCGGGCAAGGTCGACCGCTGGAACATCTATGACTTCCTGATCCCCGGCGTGCTGCTGATGGACTCGGGCAACGCACCCACCGGAACCGGCGCGCCCGAAGGCCGGCGCGTCGATGCCGCGGAGTTCCGCGGCTGCCAGGCGCTGACGCCGGAGACCGAGAACTCGACGCACTACTTCTTCTCGCAGCCGCACAACTTCTCGATCGACAAGCCCGAGGTCACCGACTCGATCCACGCCTTCATCCTGCGGGCGTTCCAGGAGGACAAGGACATGATCATCGCGCAGCAGCGCAGCCTGGCGCTGGCGCCGGACTTCCAGATGGTGCCTTTGGCCGTGGATTCGGCGCTGGCGCAATTCCGCCGGCTGGTCGAACGGCGGCTGCAGCAGGAGGCGGCGGACCGAGCCGCCGTCGCAGCATGACGGCGATCGAGTCCTCCGTTCGTTCCACGCCGAACCCGCATCGCCGCCGGGTCGTGCTGGGGCTGCTGGCACCGGCGGCGCTGTGGCACGGCGTCGCGGCGGCCCAGCAGCCTGAGCCGTATCCGTCGCGACCCATCCGGCTGGTGGTGCCGGTGCCACCGGGCGGGCCGGCCGACACCTTCGCGCGTGCTCTAGCCGATCGGCTGCGTCAGGAACTCGGGCAGCCGGTCGTGATCGACAACCGGCCGGGCGCGTCGGGCATGCTCGGCACGGCCCAGGTGCACCAGGCCGCGCCGGACGGCTACACGCTGCTCGTGTCGCTGCCTTCGGCGCAGATCACCGCGCCACTGCTGGTGGAGAAGCCGGCGTTCGAAGGCACCACCGACTTCACCCCCATCGGCCGCTTCGCGCGCTTCACGGCGGTGCTGCTGGTCAACGACGGCGTACCGGCCAAGGACTTCGCATCCTTCGTCGCCTACGCCCGTCAGCAGCCGGGCAAGCTGAACTACGCGTCCACCGGCAACGGCAGTAACCCGCATCTCGTGATGGAGCTGCTGAAGATGCAGCTGCACCTGCATCTGGTGCACATCCCGTACCGCGGCGGGGCGCCCGCGCTGCAGGCGCTGCTGGCGGGCGAGGTGCAGGCGATGTTCGGCGAGACCACCACCGCGATGCCGTACATCCGCGCTGGGCGGCTCAAGCCGCTGGCGCTGGTGGCCGACAAGCGCTCGCCGCTGCTGCCCGACGTGCCGACGCTGCGCGAGGCCGGCGTGGCCGACGCGCCCACCGATGCCTGGATGGCCCTGGCCGGCCCGCGCGGCCTGCCGGAGCCGGTGGTGCGGCGGCTGAGCCAGGCCTTGGAAGCCGCGCTGCGCCAGCCGGAGCTTCGCCAGTTCATGGCCGCGGGCGGCGGCGAGGCCTCATGGAGCAGCCCGGATGAACTGCGGGCCTTGTGGGTGAGCGACCGCCGCCGCTGGGGCGCCGTCGTGCGCGCCAACGGCATCCGCGCCGATTGAGCGCGCCGGCTCCGGCCGCGGGAGCCCCGCACGCCGATCTCCGAAGCACCGAAAGACACAGGCCATGAAAGCAGCCCGCCTCCAGTCCTATGGCGACGTCGACCAGTTCCGCGTCGACGAAGTGCCCATGCCCGAGCCGGCAGCGGGCGAGATCCTGGTCCGCGTCGAAGCCTCGGCCGTCAACCCCTTCGACCTGATCCTGCGCCAGGGCTTGACGGCACAGTTCATCCCCCTGCCGCTGCCGGCAGTGCTGGGCTCGGATGCGGCCGGCACGGTGGTCCGGCTGGGCGCAGGCGTCACCACCTTCGGCCTCGGCGACCGCGTGATCGCCGACCTGCCGCACAACGGGCGCGGTGCCCATGCCGAGTTCGCGGCCGTGCCGGCAAGCGCCGCCGTGCGGCTGCCCGACAACCTGAGCTTCGAGCAGGGGGCCACGCTGCCCAAGGCCGGCCTGATGGGTCGCCAGACGGTGCTGGCCCTGGGCGCCGGCAAAGGCTCGCGCGTGCTGGTGTCCGGTGCGCTGGGAGCGGTGGGCCGCGCGGCGATCCAGTACCTAAAGGAGATCGGCGCGGTACCGGTGGCGGGCGTGCGGCGCGAGCGCCTGGACGAGGCGAGCCGCCTGGCCGGCGAGGCGGTGGACATCGGCGTGCGTCCGGCGACCGCCGGCTTCGACCGGGCCATCAGCGCCGCCGCGCCGGTGGCGGCCAACCTGCTGGCCCATGTGCGCCCGGGTGGCCAGGTGGCCAGCATCGTGCGCATGCCCGAGGGCACCGCCGTGCCCGCCGGCGTGACCGTGCACGAGCTGTACCACCGAACCGACGCGGCCATGTTGGCCGACGTGGCAGCGGCCGCATCGCGCGGCGCGCTGCAGATCCCCGTGGCGAAGGTGTTCACGCTCGAGCAGCTGGCCGATGCCCACCGCGCGGTGGCAGCCGGTGCGCCCGGCAAGGTGCTGGTGAAGCCTTGATGGCGGCGACCGGCGGCGGCGCGACGCCGGGGCCTGCCGGGTGCTCGAGATTCACACCAAGGCGCATTCGAACGCATAAGGACTGGCGACGGATTCGGGAGTTCGCCAACTCTTGGGAGTCTTGTGCCGGACTCAACCTCGCGGCCCTGGAACGGGCATTCGCGCTCGCGGGCTGAGCACCCGGATCAGACTGATCTCGTACATTCGGCGTAAATCACTCGAATGACCGCTGATGCCAGTGGGGGACCATCGAAGTACTGCCGGACGATCCATCCTCCTCCCGAGCCACACTCTTTCGCCAACTTGCTCTGACGACATACCAGCAGGCTAAGCACTCTGTACCCTGGCGGTGTGGAAGGCATCGAGGCGCAGGATGCATCGCCGTGTCGACCGAAGGTCTGTTCGCGGAACGGTTGTCGCTATTGACGGTGAATTTGACCCTATGTCAAGAACGCCTTGCGGTGCACGCGCGGTGTTGATCAAATCGACATAGCAGCCGTAGTCAATGCCGTAGACGTTGTAGCGCTTTCCCGGCTCGTCTTGCGCTGAGATTCCTCGGCGCAGTACATGTAGTACCCGTTCGTCATACAGGAAGTCGATTAAGCGATCCTTGGTGCCCGCCTCAAGCAAGAAGGCCTTGGTCTGCCGCTCCTTGATGACTTGATCGACGATCCACGTCAATAACGCTTTTGCTTCGCCGTGAGCACTAACCGCCGCATCCTTTGAACCGATGTACCACTGGCGTGCCGCGGTTCGAACGTCGCCAACTGAGATGGTCGTTTTGCCGGCCCGCTGTGCTGCGTGAAAGAGAATGTTGATGGCGTCACGAGGTACACCCTCGCAGGCTCGGACCACCTCATCGAAGGCGTTCGCTTGGGTGAACCCCATCGAAATCAGCTCGGCCTGTGTTGCAGGTGGCTTGACCTTCTCGGCCTCGAGCGCTGCCTTGACGTGTTGGTAGACCAACTGCCGGAAGAAGTCCACCGCCCTGGCCTCATCGTTGTCAAACACCATGAAGTCATCAAGGTTCAGTGCGGCAGAAACGTCGGCGCCCAGCTCTATCCCAACGTTGCCCACAGCTCGATCGGGTATCAGGAAATGGCTACGTTGTTCAATTGCGGCGATCTTTACGGTCACCCCCTTTACTGGCAAGACGGCTCGACGCAAGAGATCAGCCAGAAGTGGCTGCAGGTCGAGCGGTACCTCGGACCACTCATCGATTAGAAGCCACAGGCGCCCATTCGGCAGGGCTGCAGAGAGCCTGCGCATGGCAGCTCCTACGTTGCCAAAGTTGACGCGAAGCACTTCCTTCCCGATCACTGTCTTCTTAGCGGCGACCGTTGAATGCTCGGACTCTTTGGTGGCGCCTTCAGCCCCAAACTGCGGTGCTGCGGAGACGGTCAAGCCAAGCTTGGACTCCGCAGCAGAGCCAGACTCGGCAGTCGCCGACGATTCAACCGTCGTGTCGCCAACTACGCGAACAGCTGTGTGCGAGTCGAATAGCTCATCCAGTGGACGACCCACTGCACTCAAATCAACCAACGAGTCGGACTCGATTGCTTGCTCAAAGATCGCCTGGTGTATCGCAGCCAGTACATCGACCAACAACCGCGTTGCTCTCTCAGCGAGAGGAACACTGGGGTCTGCGTACAAGCCGCCGGCCGACCCGAGATTGCGCATGTCCAACTGAATCGCGACCTCATTCTCGGCCCGCTTGGACTGTCGCAGAACCGTCAGTAGGTGCGTCTTACCTGTGCCCCGGCGACCAAAGACGATCTGATGGTCGAGTGATGACACAGTTGCGAACACCGACCCGTAGTCAACAAACGTTCTGTTGAGAACTTGGTCATCCTGACGCTCGGCGCGCTTGGCGATGCGCAGGAACGCCAGATTGGTCGGGGTGATTTGATCGGCCATCGCTGCGTCCTTGCATAAGCGAGCGTCGCCGATGTCCGGTGCTCAGCGCGCGTTCTCGCGGATAACTGCGACTTTGAGAGACTCCCGTGTGAATCATAGTCCGCACGGTCCAGGGCACGGTCAATGACTGCAATGCGCCCGAGACTGCGACTTCAGGGCGCCGCATCAACGGCAGCAACCGCTGCTGACCGGCCGGCCAGCCTCTCGGCACATGAGGCAGAAGAGGGTCGGTTGGGTCAGTCCGGCATCAACCGCAAAACGCCGGCAACGCGGCGTTGGCTGCCGCTCGCTGCCATCCAATTGAACGCCAGCCCAATCAGGCGAGCTTGCGCCGCTTGCCAGCAGCCTCCGCGGCCGGAGGCGCCAGCAGTTCCATCATCGCCGCGACGTGGGCATCGGCGAATTTCCGATCGAGCGGCATGTGCCGCATGATCAGCCGCAGGTAGATCGGCGCATACAGGATGTCCATCTGCAGCTCCGTCTCCACGTCGCTGCGGAACTCGCCCTTCCTGCGCGCTTCCTCGACCAGTTCGCGCACGACGGCACGGCGGCCGTACCAGAAGCGCTCGCGGAACTCGCGCAGCACGGACGGGTCGCCCTGCCCTTCGGCCAGGATCTGCGCCACGATCTGCCCCGAAAACCCGCCGTACTCGTCGACCAGCAGGTGCATGTGCCGCGCCAGCGCCTCGCGCGGCCCCATGCCCTTGGGAATGGCGGTGTGGCTGACGTGGTACTGGACGAAGGCCTCGATCACGACGGCGGCCTTCGACGACCACCAGCGATAGATCGTGGCCTTGCCGACGCCCGCCTCGCGGGCGATCGATTCGATCGAGATCTGCTGCAGCGGCGTCGTCTCCAGCAGCTTCAGCGCCGCGCCGAGGATCGCGACGCGCGACGCATCGCTGCGCGCCCGGCCGGGCGTGCGTTTCGCGATGGCGCCTGCGGCTGGCCGCGCCGCCGGGCTGGCCGTGCGGGCCCGGGTCGTGGTGGTTCGCTTGGCAGCAGCGTTAGTCGACACCGCACCCCCTTTGTATTGGTTTCCTCACACGGCAAGCATAACGCCACGGCTCGTTCCGCTGACCGGGGTGCGACACGCACCACCGTCGCTCACGCATCGTCGCGCTGCAGCTCATGCGGCGCATCGGCCGTCACCTCCATGCCGAGATACGCCGCCTGCACTTCGGGCCGCTCGCTCAAGCCCCGCCCCGTGCCTTCGAGCGTGATGCGGCCGGTCTCCATCACATAGCCGCGGTCGGCGACCGACAGCGCGAAGTGCGCGTTCTGCTCGACCAGCAGGATGGTCGTGCCCTGCGCACGCAGCCGCTGGATGATGCCGAAGATCTCGTGCACGATCAGCGGCGCCAGGCCCATCGACGGCTCGTCGAGCAACAGCAGCCGGGGCCGGCCCATCAGCGCGCGCCCCATCGCCAGCATCTGCTGCTGCCCGCCGGACAGCGTGCCGGCCGCCAGCTGCCGCTTCTGCCGCAGCACGGGGAACAGCGTGTACACCGCCTCCAGGTCGGCCGCCACCGCGCCGTCCTGCGGTCGGCACACCGCCCCCAGCGCGAGGTTGTCTTCCACCGACATCGGCCCGAACACCTGGCGCCCTTCGGGCACCTGGCAGATGCCGGCCTTCACACGCCCGGGGGGACGCAGGCGCGTGATGTCGCGGCCGTCGAAGACAATGCGCCCGGCCGACACCGGCTGCACGCCGGAGAGGCAGCGCAGCAGCGTGCTCTTGCCCGCGCCGTTGGCGCCGATCAGCGCCACCAGTTCCCCGGCGCGCACCTGCAGCTGCACGCCGTCAAGCGCCTGGATGCGGCCATAGTGGCTGGCCAGCCCCTCGACGACGAGAAGCGCCTCGTTCATGCCGCCGCCCCCAGATAGGCTTCGATGACGGCCGGGTCTTTGCGCACCTCGTTCGTGGCGCCGAGCGCCAGGCGGCGGCCGTGGTTCAGCACCAGCAGGCGTTGCGACACGCCCATCACCAGCTTCATGTCGTGTTCGACCAGCACGATCGACACCCCGCGCTCGGCGATGCTCTGGATCAGGCGCGCGATCTCGCCCTTCTCGGACGGGTTGAGGCCGGCCGCGGGCTCGTCCATCAGCACCAGCCGGGGTTCGCCGATCAGCGAGCGTGCGATCTCCAGGCGCTTGAGCGAGCCGTACGACAGCTGGGCCGCCATGGCGTCCGCCAGCGGTCCCAGACCGACGAAGTCCAGCAGCTGGCGCGCCCGTGCACGCCAGTGCGCTTCGCGTTCGCGCAGCGCGGCGGTCTGCAGGATGCCGGCGAGCAGGCCGTCGTTCATCTTCAGGTGCGCACCGATGAGCACGTTGTCGAGCGCGCTCATGTTCATGCAGACCTGCAGGTTCTGGAAGGTGCGGCTCAGGCCCAGGCGCGCGAACTGCTCAGGCGGCCGGGCGTTGACGCGCACGCCGAACAGGTCGATCGTGCCGGCGTCGGGCAGGTAGTTGCCGGTGAGCAGGTTGATCAGCGTGGTCTTGCCCGCACCGTTCGGCCCGACGATCGCCAGCACGGTGGACGGCCCGAGGTCGAAGCTCAGGTCCTCGATCGCATGCACGCCGCCGAAGGCCTTCGACAGGTGGCGCACGTCGATGACCGCACTCACTGGACAACCCTCCGCACTGCGTGCTGCGGGATGAGCGCTTGGGAGCGGCCCGGCGCGCTCATGCCGAGGGCTCCCGCGATTCGAAGGCCGGCGCGGCGGGCACCGTCTTGCGCCGGGCTGCACGCGGCAGGCGCAAGCGCAGGCGCAGCGTCGGCACGATGCCGTCGCGCATGAAGACCAGCGTGCCGGTGAGCAGCACGCCCATGACCAGCGTCTCCCACGCGCCGAAGGCGTGCAGCACCTGCGGCAGCAGCATGACCAGCGCCGCGCCGACGATCGAGCCGTAGATCGACGCCATGCCGCCCAGCACGACCATCATCAGGAACTCGACCGAACGCGTCAGGCCCGTCGCCGCCGGCGTGATGAAGCCCGCCTGGTGCGCCATCAGGCTGCCCATCACGCTGGCCAGCACGGCCGAGAGCACGAACACCCGGGTCTTGGCGCGCGCCACGTCGATGCCGGACAGCCGCGCTGCCACCTCGGAGCCGCGGATGGCCTGCAGCGCGCGGCCCGCGGGCGAGCGCGCCAGGTTCGTCGCCCCCCAGGTGACCAGCAGCAGGCACAGCGCAGCCACTGCGTACCAGGGCTTCTCGCCCTCGAGCGTCCAGCCGAACAGCGTGAACGGCGGCACCGGCATGCCGTCGGAGCCGCCGGTCCAGGCCTTCTCGTTGTTGCACACGACGGTGACGATGAAGGCCAGCGACAGCGTGGCCATCGCCAGGTGGTAGCCGGCCAGCTTGAGGATCGGCCGCGCGATCACGAACGCCAGCACGCCCACGGCGAGCGCCCCGCCGGCGAGTGCGGCCAGCGGCGGCCAGCCCAGGTGCGTGGTCAGGATGGCCGAGGCATACCCGCCCAGGCCGAAGAAGGCGGCATGGCCGAGGCTGACCTGACCCGCATAGCCGAACAGCAGGTTCAGCCCGATCACCACCACGGCCGTCAGGCCGATGCGCGTCGCGAGGTCGAGCACGAAGCTGCCGGGGTTCAGCAGCGGAAAGGCCAGCAGCAGCAGCGCCAGGACAACCAGTCCGGCGTGGCTTCGCAGCGCTGCGCTCATACCCGCTCCGCCACCTTGCGGCCGAAGAGGCCGCGCGGCATGAAGATAAGCACCAGCAGCAGCAGCACGAAGGCGACGGCGTCCTTGTAGGCCGAGGACACGTAGCCGGCCGTCAGGGCCTCGATCACGCCGAGCAGCAGCCCGCCGACCAGCGCGCCGGTGCCACTGCCGATGCCGCCCAACGCAGCGGCGGCGAAGCCCTTCAGACCCAGCACGGTGCCGGCTTCGGAGCTGGTGAAGGTGATCGGCGCGGTCAGCACGCCACCGATCGCGCCCAGTGCACCGGCCAGCGCGAACGACAGCATCAGGACCCGCGGCGTGTCGATGCCCATCAGCTGGGCGGCGAAGGGGTTGTACGACGTGGCCAGCATCGACTTGCCGCCGAGCGTGCGCGTGAAGTACCAGGCCAGCGCCAGCACGACCACCGCGGTGCAGCCCATCACCCACAGGCTCTGCGGCGTCAGCGAGGCCTGGCCCAGGCGAATGGGCGCATCGCCGGAGAAGGCGGGCAGGCTGTAGGTGCCCTTGCCGAAGGCCAGTTGCACCGCGCCCTTGATGATCAGGCCGACGCCCATGGTGATGATCAGCAGCGTCACCAGCGGCGCGCCGCGCGCCGGGCGGATCGCCAGCCGCTCGGTCAAGGCGCCGACGATGAAGGTGAACAGCACCGCGCCGGTGGCCGCCAGCGGCAGCGCCACGCCCTGCTCCACCAGGACGGCCGCGGTGATCGCGCCGACCATGATGAACTCGCCCTGCGCGAAGTTAACCAGGTGGCTGGCGTTGTAGATCAGCGTGTAGCCCAGCGCCGCCAGCGAGTACATCGCGCCGACCGTCAGGCCGGCGAGCAGGAACTGCAGCAGATCGGTCGCCATGTCGGAGCCTTCAGCCGCGCCCGGATCACTTGGCCAGCGTGAAGCGGCCGCCGCGCACCTCGAGGATGCGCAGCGAGTCGACCTTCAGGCCGTTGTGGTCGGCCGGCGTCATGTTGTAGATGCCCAGCAGGCCGACATAGCCGGTGGTCGCCTCGATGGCGTCGCGGACCTTGGCCTTGTCGAGGCTCCCGGCGCGCTTGATGGCATCGACGGAGATGTTGAACGCGTCGGCCGTCGGGCCGCCGAAGGGCATCGCCGGCGCCTTGTACGCGTCGCGGTAGGCGCCGTGGTAGTCGAGTGCCGGCTTCTTCTGCGGATCGTTGTCGGGCAGCGCGTCGGGCACCACGAAGGCCTGTGCCGGGATGCGCACGCCCTCGGTCGCCGCGCCGCCCGCCTTGATGAACTCCGGGCTGAGCACGGCCGACGGCATGTACACCGGCTGCGTCATGCTCAGCTGGGTGTAGTTCTTCATCGTCATCGCACCGGCCGGGCCGGGGCCGACGAAGAAGACCAGCGCCTGCACGTCCTTCAGGCCGCGCAGCTTGGTGAGCTGCGGCACGACATCGCTGTCCTTGGCACCGAAGGTTTCGTCGCCCAGCACCTGCATGCCGAGGCTTTCCGCCACCGCGAGGATCTCCTTGCGCCCGGACTGGCCGAAGCCGCTGTTCTCCGACAGCAGCGCGATGCGCGTGAAGCCCCGGTCCTTGATGTCCTGCAGCATGCGCTGGGCCTGCAGGCGGTCCGATGGCGTCACCCGGAAGACCCACTTGCGTACCGGATCGACCAGGGCCTGCGCGGCGCCGGTCGAGACGTAGGGCACGGCCAGGCGCTCGGCGTGCGGCGCCATGGCCATGGCGGCCGGCGAGATCGTTCCGCCGAGCAGCACGTCGACCTTGTCGGATTCGAGCAGCCGCTTGGCGAAGGTGTTGGCGTTGTTCGGGTCGGACTGGTCGTCGTAGACCGTGAGCTCGATCTTGCGCCCGAGCAGGCCGCCGCTGGCGTTAAGGCGCTGGACCAGCATTTCGAGCGTCTTGCGCTGCGGGTCGCCGACGAAGCCCGCGGGCCCGGTGGCCGAGACCACCGCGCCCATGCGGATGGGCTCGCCCTGCGCGTGCGACGCCACGGGCACGGCCGCGCCGGCCAGCAGCGCCAACGCCACGGGAAGGGTGCGAATCAGACGTTGGAACATGTCGATGTCTCCTTGTTGTGGATCACTCGGGATGGCGGCCGACGAAGAAGGCTTCGTCGGGGTCGGAAGTCGGCGGCAGGCCGGACGCTTCCAGGCCGCGTCGCAACGCGACCATGTCGCGCTTGTGCAGGCGCGGCGTCGGATGCGGGATCGGCCCGCCGTTGTAGCCCTGCAGCCAGGCCTGGTACTTCCAGATCGTGCGGTTGATCAGGCCGCTCATCGCCATCGGCACGCTGGCGAAAGCCTTGCGCGCCGGATCGACGCGGTACCACTCCCGCGTCGCTTCGTCGTACTTGCCGGCCTGGATCAGCTTGTGCACCCGCGGCAGCCACGGGCCGTAGTAGGCCGAATAGTTGGTGCCGCAGAACGGGATCGGGATGACCTGCGCCAGCGGCACGTACTCGTACTCCAGCGGGCAGGAGATCACCACCTCCTTGTGGAACTCGCGGTGCACCTCGATGGCCGACATGATGTACGGCATGCCGCCTTCGGCCTTGATCGACACCACGTTCGGGCATTCATCGACCAGCCGGCGCAGCACTGGCAGCGGGATATCGGCCGGATGCAGGCTGGAGAAGCCCCAGGCCGGCACCTGGAAGACGATGACGCCGAGCTTGGTCGCATCGCAGAAGGCCTTGGTGTAGGCGTAGACCTCTTCGAGCGACTGCGGGTGGAAGAACGGCGGATAGCCCAGCAGCACCAGATCGGCACCGGCCTCCTCCGCCAGCTTCACCGCCTCGATGTTCTCGGCCAGCGTGTTGAACACGGCGTGGTGGATCACCATGATGCGGCGATTGGCCTGCTCCGCCATCGCGCGCACGAAGTCGGCGTACTGCGGCAGCGTGATGGCGTGCTCCGAACAGGCCAGCGTGCCGACGAAGCCGTGGCCGATCGCCGTCTCGACGTCGTGCCGCGCGGCATTGAGGTTCAGGCGCTTGAAGTCGGAGGTCATCGTCGGGATCGTGACGTTCGCGACGCCGTTCATGTGCTCGCGCGCCCATTCGCGCGCTTCCTTGCGGTGGTATCGGGCCATTCGACAGCTCCTTGGATGTGTGTGAAGAGGTGCGCCCTCAGCTTTGGCTTCAGCGCTTGTGTTCGAAGCGCATCGGCAGCGGCGTGGCCAGGCCCGCCTCGAGCGCCTTGCGCAGGATCAGTTCGGCGACCACCACGTCCTGCAGTCCGCCGCCGACCGACTTGAACAGGCGCATGCCGCTGTCCTGGACCTGTTGCCGGCAGGTGCCGCTGACCAGATCGTTCAGGCTGAAGGACTTGGAGTGGAACTCGATGCCGGCGGCAGCGGCGGCGATCATGTCGCCGGTCTCCAGCAGCACTTCGTGCAGGCTGTCGCAGACGATGACGTCGCTGCGCGCGACGACGCTCGCGTCGATCTCGCGCTGGTGCGGAATGGTCGACCCGATCGACACGATCGTGGCCGTGTCTTTCAGCCAGGGGCCGAACAGGATCGGTGCCTCGCCATGCGAACGCGCCGCGGCGAGCACGATGTCGGCGCCGGCCACCGCCGCCTCGGCGCTGTCGGCGTCACGCACCGGCAGGCCCAGGTCCCGCGCCAGCGATTCGGCGAAGGCTCTGCGGCGCTCGGGTGTTGGGCTGAAGACCACGACTTCGCTCAGCTCGCGCACCGCGGCGAAGGCGCGTGCGTGGTTCGACGCTTCGAGCCCGCTGCCCAGCACCGCCAGTCGCGCCGGCGCCCTGGGGGCGAGCATGTCGAGCGCCAGCGCCGACGTGGCCGCGGTGCGGAACGCGGTGATGTTGGCCGCATCCAGAAAAGCGGCGATTCGGCTGGTCTCGCGGTCGAACAGCACGACGACGTAGTCGATGCCGCTGGCGACGCCCTGCACCCCCGTGCCCATCAGCTTGGCGCCGAAGTAGCGGCCGGCGGGCGGAATCGCCGGCAGCGTGCGCAACCAGGCCTTGCCGACCGTGGCGACGCTGCGCGGCGGCGTCGCGCCGGCCGATTCGGGCAGGCGATAGCTCGCGCGCAAGGCTTCGATGGCTTCGGGCCAGGTGAACATGCGGCGCGCGACGTCGCCGGACACGAAAACAGGTTGATCGTGAGATTCGTTCATGGTCAGTCCCGTGCGGGCCCGAGCCCGTCCCAGCACACGTACTTGATCTCGACGTACTCGTCGATGCCGTATTGCGAGCCCTCGCGCCCCAGGCCGCTCTGCTTGACGCCGCCGAAGGGTGCGACTTCGGTCGAGATGAATCCGGTGTTGACGCCCACCATGCCCGACTCGAGCGCCTCGGCGGTGCGCCAGACGCGGGCGGCGTCCCGGCTGAACAGATACGAAGCGAGGCCGAACTCGCTGTCGTTGGCGAGCGCGATCGCCTCGGCCTCGGTCTTGAAGCGCAGCAGCGGCATCACCGGGCCGAAGGTCTCCTCCCGTGCGACCGTCATGTCGAGGGTGACGTCGGTGAGCACGGTGGGCTCGAAGAACGAACCGCCCAGCGCGTGGCGCTTGCCACCGGCGAGGACCTTCGCGCCCGCGGCGATCGCGTTGCCGAGGTGCTGCTCGACCTTCTCGACCGCCGGCACGTCGATCATCGGGCCGATCTCGACGCCGGACTCCAGGCCGTTGCCGACCTTGAGCGCGCCAGTGCGTTGCGCCAGGCGCGCGGCGAGCCGGTCGTAGATGCCGTCCTGCACCAGCACGCGGTTCGCGGCGATGCAGCTCTGGCCGGTGTTGCGGAACTTGGCGACCAGGATGCCTTCGACGGCGGCGTCCAGATCCGCGTCGTCGAACACGATGCACGGCGCGTTGCCGCCCAGTTCCATCGAGCACTTCTTGATCGTCTCGGCCGACTGGCGCAGCAGCACGCGGCCGACTTCGGTGGAGCCGGTGAAGGTGACCTTGCGCACCAGCGGGTGGCTCGTCAGCAGGCCGCCGATCACCCGCGTGTCGTTGCCGGTGATCACGTTGTAGACCCCGGCCGGGATGCCGGCACGCCGCGCGAGTTCGCCCAGCGCGAGCGCGGTGAGCGGCGTCTGGCTGGCCGGCTTGACGACCATCGCGCAGCCGGCGGCGATCGCCGGGGCGGCCTTGCGCGCGATCATCGCCGCCGGGAAGTTCCACGGCGTGATGGCGGCGCAGACGCCGACCGGCTGCTTCAGGACCACGATGCGCTGCGTCTCGCGCGGCGACGGAATGACATCGCCGCGCACGCGCTTGGCTTCTTCGGCGAACCACTGCACGAAGCCCGCCGCGTAGTCCACCTCGCCGCGCGCCTCGGACAGCGGCTTGCCTTCTTCCAGCGTGATCAGCGTCGCCAGGTCGTCCTTGGCGGCAACGATCAGCTCGTACCACCTGCGCACGGCTTCCGAGCGCTGCTTGGCCGTGGTCTTGCGCCACTGGCGGAAGGCGGCGTCGGCCGCCTCGATCGCACGCCCGACCTCTTGCTCCTTGCAGCGCGGCAGCCGGGCCAGCAGCTCGCCGGTGGCCGGGTTGCGCAGGTCGTAGGTGCCGTGCGCGGTCGTCGCCAGCCACTCGCCGTTGACGAGGGCGGCCTCGCGGAACAGGTCCGGATCTTTCAGCAGGGTGCGCATGCAGCTCGCTCGGTGGGGGGAGACGCTTGTCGGTCGCCGCTTGATTGACAAAACGAGCCGAATCGTACCGTAATGATCTTAACCCGGTGTCGGTGAAAACCCGAATCCCCTTGGCGCTCGGTGGTGTTTCGGTCAACAAGCCACCCGGGCTGCCCCATGCGGAACGTCGGTCTGCGGGTTTGCCCTTATTTCAGAACGGTCCGTATCGTCTACGATTCAACTTTGCGAGCTACGCCGGCTCGTTTCCTCAACGACCATTCCCTTCCGGAGACGCCGCGATGTCCCGATCCATCGACAATGTGAAGAGCCGCATTGCCCTCGTGCTGTGCCATTGCGCCGGCGTCATCGACGTGGTCGCCCTGCCGGTCTGGGTGGGCATCGTGCTGATCGGCGTGTATGGGCTGGAGCCGCAGCGCGCGGGTGCGCTGGCGACCTGCTTCCTCGGCGCCGCGGTCATCAGCAGCCTGATCGTCTCGCCGCGCGTGACGCGCCTGCGCGGCGCCTTCGTCGTTCCCGCAGCGTTCGGCGTCGCTGCAGCGGCCTTCTTCGGCCTGACCACCACCCGCGACTACGGCGCGATGATGGCCTTGCACGCCCTTGGCGGGCTGGCCGTCGGTTGCGGGCTGTCGATCGCCCATTCGGCGATCGGCTCCAGCGCCAATCCTCACCGGCTGATCGCCATCGGCTTCACGGTGCTGAGTGTGTTGTCGCTGGCGTTCCTGGGCGCCGTGCCGAAGCTCGTCAGCCTCGAGGGCGGGGAGGTGCTCTTCGTGGTGCTGGGCTCGATCATGCTGGTGACCGCTCTCGTCGCCGCACTCGGCTTCCCGACGCGTCAGCCCCGTTCCGCGCCACTTGCCTCTGCCTCGAAGGCACCGGCCGCGGCACGCACGCCGCTGTCCCGCGGCGTCTGGCTGGCGATGATCGGCACCAGCCTGCTGTCCCTGAATCACTCGATGATGTTCAGCTACACCGAGCGTGTCGGTGTCGAACACGGCTTCGGCCAGCAGGCCATCATGGCCGTGTTCCTGGTGATCGGCATCGTGAACCTGTTTCCCGGCGTTGCTGCGGCGCTGCTCGAGCGCAAGGTGTCCGCGCCGTTCGTGATGCTTGCCGGGCCTGCCCTGCACGGCATCCTGGGCTTCGTCCTGACGCGATCCACGCACTTCATTCCCTATGCCATCGCCGCCTGCGTGTTCCCGGCGGTGATGATCTTCACCCACACTTTCATCTTCGCCTTCCTGGCGCGCCAGGATCCGTCCACCCGCGCGGTCGCGGCCACGCCGATCATGTTGATGACCGGCTCCGCCCTGGGCCCCATCGTCGGCGGGGTGGTGGCCCAGCACTTCGGGTACGCCAGCATCGGCTGGGCCGTCGCGCTGATCGCGTGCGGTGCCGTGTGGTGCCTGTGGCAGGCTCAGGGCAAGACCGTGCCCACGGCTGCGGTCGCCGAAGCCGCGGCCTGACGCCGGCATCGATGAGGCCCCGAATCAACCGCAGACTCCAGGCCGCCACGCCGGCCCACCACCGCACCGGCCTCGAGGCCGCTTCCCGAGAGAGGAAAGACCCATGAACATCATCGGACCCGACGAACTCCATTTCGGCGTCGACGACGTCGCTGCCGGCGAGCAGTTCCTCGCCGACTATGGCTTGCTGCCGAAGGGCCAGGGCCGCTTCGAGGCCTTGGACGGCACCGCGGTCGTCGTCAGGCCTGCGGACGATGCCGCGCTGCCGCGCAAGACGCTGCAGACGGCGAACATGCTGCGCAAGACCGTCTACGGCGTGGCCAACAGCGAGGCCCTGCGGGCGATCGGCGACGAACTGGCTCGCGACCGGGAGGTCAAGCGCCTGCCGGACGGTTCGCTGGAATGCGTCGACGACATGGGCTTCGTGCTCGGCTTCAAGGTCTCGCAGCGGCGGCCGCTCGGCCTGCCCGCGGAGCGCGTGAATGCGCCCGGAGACCTGAACCGGCCCGTCAACGCGCCTGCCGCCGCATCGTCCGGCGCCACCCCGCAACCGACGCCGCGCACCCTGTCGCATGTCGTGTACTTCGTGCCCGATGCCGCCCGCGCCGAAGCCTTCTATGTCCAGCGCCTGGGCTTCCGGGTCGTCGACCGCTTCATCGGCATGGGGCCCTTCCTGCGACCCGCGGGCACGATCGACCACCACACGCTGTTCATGATCGAGACCCCGCCGCAGATGCAGGGTTGCGAGCACTTCACCTTCCACATGGGCGGGCCCTCCGAGGTGCTGGCCGCAGGCTGGAACATGGCCAGCAAGGGCTACCAGTCCTATTGGGGGCCGGGTCGGCACCGCTTCGGCTCCAACTGGTTCTGGTACTTCAACAGCCCGTTCGGCTGCCACATCGAGTACGACGCGGACATGGACCTGCACGACGACAGCTGGGTGCCGCGCGAAGTGCCGGCCGAGACCGACATGTCGCAGATCTTCCTCTTCGACTGGCGCACCAAGTGGGCGCCGGGCGGGCCGCCGCCGAAGGCGGACTAACCGATGGCCGGCCGCCTGCGCCTGTGCCACGTCGACGAGCTGCGTGAAGGCACGGCGCGCGGCTTCGCCGGCAGGCGTGCCGGCCGCGACCGGCTGTTCGTGGTCAAGCAGGCTGGCATGCTCCACGCCTACCTCGACGACTGCCCGCACCAGCCGGGCAGCGCGATGGCGTGGCGCCGCGACGCCTACCTGAATGCCGCCGCGACCCGTATCGTCTGCAGCGGCCACGGCGCCGAATTCGAGATCGAGTCGGGCCGCTGCACGCTGGGCCCCTGCCTGGGGAAGTCGCTGTCTCGGGTTCAGCTCGAAGTCGACAGCGACGGCTCGGTCTTCGCGCTCGGCTTGGCAGACACCGCGGTGCCGGACCGGCCCGTGCCGATGACCCGCGGCGGGTGAGCCCGCGCCGAGATCTTCCACCCCCTTATTGCTGCACCATGCCGACGCTGCGCCTGCTCTGGTTCGTCCCCACCCCGATCGCCGTCGTGGCCCAGGCCGCGTCGCTGCACGAGGGCATCGAGCTGCGGGCGCAGCGCAATCCGTCGTCGGACGCGCAATTCGAGGCGCTGCGCGACGGCGAGGTCGATGCCGTGGTAACAGCGATGGACAACGTGATGGACTGGAACCTGCGCCCCGGCCCGCAGGACCTGCGCATCGCCGCGCAGCTCGAACGCACGACGCCGCTGACGCTGGTCGGCAGACGGGGGCTCGCAAGCCTCGGCGAGCTGCCCCAGGCGCGCATCCTGGTCGATGCGCCGCGCAACGGCTTCGTGGTGGCCCTGCTCGCGCTCGCCGCCGACGCCGGCCTGTCCGTCGCCGACCTGCAGCTGCTTCCCGCAGGTGGCGTCAGCGAGCGCTTCGACGCCTTGCGGGCCGGGCGCGGCGACGCCACGTTGCTGGGCCCGCCGTTCGATGCGATGGCGTTGGACGCCGGAATGCAGAGCATCGCCAGCATTCAGCAACGCTATCCCGACTTCCCGGGTCAGGGCCTCGTGGTCAGCGCGTCGGCAATGGATCGTCTGCGCCCGGCCCTGCGACACTGGCTGACCGGCCTGGAGCTGGCGCGACAGCTCATGTCGAGCGATCCTGGCCTGTGCCTGGACGCACTGCTGCGCGCCGGCTTTCCGCCTCATGCCGTCGCCGGCCTTATTGCCGCAGCACCGCGATCGCTCGTTCCGGATCGCGCCGGTATCGAACTGCTGGTGCGTCAGCGCCAACAGGTCGGGTTGCCGGGTGCGCAGCTCGGGGTCGACGATCTGGTGGACCTGAACGCCCTGCCTCCTCGCTGAGAGGCTCGGTGTTCAGAAGCTCATCAGGTCACGAGCCACGCGCGCCGGCCCCTTGAAGTGCTTGCGCAGCGGCTCTAGGTAGGTCGAATCCGGCTCACCGCGGCCCGGGATGAGGTGGGTCAGCACCACCTCCTTGACGCCGGCCTCCTGAGCCAGCCTTCCGATGTCTTCAGCGGTGGTGTGGTCCTCCACCATGTGTTGGTACAGCCCCTTGGCCAGCACCGGCGGCAGTTCCCGGTTCAGGATCGCCTCGATGCCCGGCAGGTCGACGACCTCATGGAAGAGGATGTCGGCACCGCGGGCAAACTCGACCATCGGTGCGCACTTTCCAGTGTCGCCGCTGAACACGATGACCTTGTCCGGTGTCTGGAAGCGAAAGGCGTAGGACTTGTCGTTCGGACGCGCGCCACCATCCGATCCAGGGTTGAAGTGGCAGTTCTCGATGGCTGAGACGGTGATCAGATCATCCTTGAAGATCACGCCCGGGCCCGCGATGTCGTGCGCCATGAACATGTCCTCGGGCCGACGCAGGCCTTTCGCGTCAGCCATGCGAATGCGCGCGTTGGGCGCGAAGTACCGAAGGTACCCCTGCATCATCGACTCCGTGCCGGCGGGTCCCCAGACATGGATGTCGTTGCGGCGCCCGGTGCTCCAGGCCAAGCCCATCAGCGTGCCCCATTCGGAGTTGTGGTCGTCGTGGTTGTGCGTGATGAAGATGTTGTCGACCCTACGCAGGTCGTACCCGGCGGCCCGCAGCTGGCGGCTCACGCCATAGCCGGCATCGATGAGGTAGATGCGGTTGCCAACGATCAGTGCGTTGCTGGTCTGCGTCCGCTCGAGTGTCACCACGGGTCCACCGAAGGTACCCAGTGTCACGACCTTCGTCTGCGCGCTGGCCAGGCTGCACGCCACGGCAAGCGCAGTGGTCATGATGATGCGAAAGGCAAAGTTCATCTTCATCTCGTTAAATCGCGAGTCCAAGGGCGGGATGCCCACGAACAATCAATCGCCGCAAGTGCGGCTGGGTTGCTCGAGGTCCAGCAGCACGAACACCATCCGGCAGGGCTTGCCCGAGCGATTCGACCAGCTGTGGTTGGTGGCGCGCTGGATCAGGATGTCGCCGGCGCGCATCAGCGTCTCGCCCTCGTCCATCAGCGCGTAGATCTCGCCTTCGAGCACGATCGCGTAGTCCAGCGACGGCGTCTTGTGGAACCAGAAGTGCCGCGCGTCGGAGCCGTCGCGTACGCCTTGTTCGTCGAGAAAGCGGGCGAGCTTGCTCTGGTCGTACTGCTCGTCGGGCGGGAAGTCGACGACGCGCAGCAGCGACCCACCCGGCGAATGGAATCCGAACGGATGGCCGGCGGGCGCGGGGTCGGGGCCCTCTGCCTTTGCCGCACCCGTGACCCAGACGACTTGTGCCGGTGGCGAGCCCGGGTCGGTGGTGTGGTTCGGTGTCGGCCCGTCGGAGACGAAGACCGATCGACCGGCGGCGTTCTCGCCGGTCACGATCCTTCGAACCGGCCGCGGGCGGACGGCCTTGCGCTCCGGCGGCAGTTCGAGGCGGGTGTCTTGCATCACGATGTCGCTTTCCTGGCTGATGGGGGTGGATTCGCAAGCTGCCCGGGTTACATGGGCTGGCCGAGGTACTGGTAGGTCTTCAGCAGCAGCGCGGCCGAGCGCTGTGGGTTCGGCACCGGTTCCTGCTCGTACAGGCACAGCTGCAGCGACGCCTCGAACACTGTCTTGACGCGCTCGTAGCGGCGCGCACCGTGTGCCGCCAGTGCCTCGGGCACGGTCGGATGCTGCTGCAGGCTTTGCGCCAGCACGATCGCGTCCTCGATCGCCATGCCGCCACCCGAGGTCATCTGCGGCGTCGGCGAATGGGCGGCATCGCCGATCAGCACCACGCGCCCGCGATGCCACGGGGCCGGAACAAGCGTGATGTCGAACGGGCGGAAGCTCGCCTGGCACGCATCGGTCAAGTGCGCGAGTGAATCGCGGATCACCGGCGCGGAGAAGTCCGCGAGCCGCTCGTGCAGCAGCACGTGCAGCTGGTCGTCGGGCATGTGCAGGTGCTCGGCGCTGTTCTCGAGGAAGAAGAGGTAGCACGTCTCCTTCGACGTGGGCAGCGCACCGACCGTGCGCCGGCCGTCGGCGGATCGATACAGGCAGAAGCCGTCGACCTCGGCCGGCCGCGGCGCATTGAATCGCCAGGCGCTCTGCCCGGCGAAGCGAACCCCGTGTTCCGCGCCGAACACCCGCTCGCGCACCTTCGAGTACGCGCCGTCGGCGGCGACGACGAGGTCGTAGCTGGCCTGGCGACCGTCCGAGAAGGTGACTTCCACGTGAGAGCCCCGGTCGACCAGGTCGCGCAGCGTGATGCCCTTTTCCATCACGGCGCCCGCCGACGCCGCCGCACCCTCCAGGATGCGCGCCAGTTCCGGCCGCCGCATGCCGCAGCCCGGCGGCGCCGGGTTCGACGCCAGCAGCTTGCCGGCAGCGTCGTACTGCTTGAAGACCTGGAACGGCAGGCCACTCTCCAGGCAGGCGTCGGCCAGGCCGATGGTTCCGAGGGCACGCACCGCGTTGTGCAGCAGGCAGATGCCGGCACCGGTCGGGGGCGTGGATGGCTTGATGTCGATGCAATGGACGTCCACGTCGTTGCGGCGCAGGGCATAGGCGAGCGTCGCGCCGCCGATGCCGCAGCCGACGACGAGAACGCGTTGGGCGCTGGTCATGTCTCCTGCTCCTTTGTGGATGTCGGGTGGATTGCCTGTTCAGCCGCGGCCCGGGTCGACGCAGACGTTGCGCTGCGCCCCGAGCCCTTCGATGGTCGAATCGACCACGTCGCCGTGGCGGAGGAAGCGACCGTAGTGGGTGCCGTTGCCGGCCGGGGAACCGGTGGCGATGAGGTCGCCCGGCCAGAGCTGCACGTGGCGCGACAGGTATTCGATCTGCCGCGCCACGTCGAACAGCATGTCGGAGGTCGATTCGTCCTGCATCGACTGCCCGTTCAGCTTCAGCGTGATGCGCAGCTTCTGCGGATCCGGCACGAAGCAGGCCGGCACCAGCACGGGGCCGAAGGGCATGAAGCTCGGCGGCGACTTGGACCGCAGCCAGTCGGTGCCCAGCATCTTGTAGTCGGTGCGGGCGATCAGGTCGCGTGCCGAGACGTCGTTGACGATCGCATAACCGGCCACGTAGCCGAGCGCGTCCTCGCGCCGCACGTGGCGCGCGGGCCGACCGATGATCACGGCGAGCTCCAGCTCCCAATCGGGCTGCGCGCTCGTCTCGGGCAGGACGATGGGATCGAAGGCCCCGGTGATGGCCGACGGCAGCTTCGGGAAGGCGTAGGGCTCACCGGTGGCCGCGCGCTCGTCCATCATCTTCTCGGCCCAGCGGCGCAGCTCGTCGCCGGCCAGGCCTTCCGGCCCGACCCCCATGTCGATCGTCAGGTCGACGACATGCTTGCGGTAGTTGGCGCCGGTGCATATCACCTGACGCGGCAGATCGACCGGCGCATGCACGCGCAGCTCGGCCATTGGGCGCGCGGCCTCGTGCTGCGGCGTCAGCCGGTCCGCCAGCCGCTGCAGCGCGACGAGGCTCGCGTCCCAGTCCTGCAGCAGGTCGAGCACCGACGCATCGCGCGCCCAATGCGCGCCTGCCTGTCGGGCCAGATCGTGCACCTCGCGCAGCGCAATCACGCGCTCGCCGAAGCACAGGCCGGCGAAGCGCGCGCCATCGCCCTGCGCGAACGTACCGAGAGAGAAGATCATGGAGGCACCGATCTGGCCTGTGGACCTGTCGCCGTGCGTTGTCACATGAAGGGCTTGCGCGGGCTGGGCCACCAGGTGCCCTGCTGCCGCTGCCCGATACGGTTGCGCAGCACGCCCACACCGCCGACCTCGAGTTCGACCACGTCGCCCGGCCGCAGGCTGCGGCCGAGCTCCAGCGCCGAGCCGTTGCCCACCGTACCCGAGCCGATCACGTCACCCGGCTGCACATGGTCACCGAGCGACACGTAGGCGATCAATTCCTCGACGCTCCAGAGCATTTCCGAGGTGTCGCCCTCGCCCCAGGTCTCGCCGTTCACGCGCACCGACATGCGGATGCGGTCCAGGCGCGGGAACTCGTCGATCGTCGTGATCCAGGGGCCGAGGCCGTAGGCGAAGTCCTTGCTCTTGGTCGGGCCCATTCCGATCGCGAACTCGTTGGCCTGCAGGTCGCGCGCCGAAAAGTCGTTGAAGATCGTCACACCAAACAGGTGCGAGCGCGCCGTCTCGGGCGTGATGTCGTGCGCGCCGCGGCCGATGACCCAGCCGATCTCGAGTTCGTAGTCCATGCGCTCGGCGCGCTCGGGCCACGGCACTTCGGCATCGTGCCCGATGACGGTCCACGGCGAGCCTTTGAAGTAGCCCGGCACCTGCAGCAGCGCCGGTGCCGGAGTCAGCTTCATGCGCTCGTGAAACTGGCGGATGTGCTTGGTGAAGGTCAGGCCGTCGCGCACGATCGACGGGTCGCAGGCCGGGGCCCAGCGCAGGCCGTCGAAGGGCCGCGAGGCATCGTCGCCGTGCGCGGCGGTCGCCGCGTCGGCGGTCTCGAGAAACTGCGCGCCCAGCGCGATCGCCGCCGACATGCTCGACGGGAACACCGTCGAGGCGTAGCGCAGCGCCGCCTCGCGGCTGGCCCCCCGGCCCTGCTGGCGCAAGGCTTCGGCCGCGCGCAGGTCGATCACACGCCGCTCTTCGGCCAGCACCAGGCAGATGCGCTGGACCGGTCCGTCCAGCCCTTCGAGCACGAATCTTCCAAGCTTCATGGCATTCCTTCGGTGTGTGTAGGTCGCGATACGATTTCGAGACTGTACGTTTCGTTTTAGTCATTTCGCATTGGTGTTTACCCGCATCTCTTGCGATCAACATCGCCCGCTCACCCTCTTGACGATCGCCCCGATCGGCGTATATGCTATACGCCTCGTATCGTTTTATGCCGACTGCGCTTCGGCCCGATGACGCCTTCCGGCCGATCGGACCAACGCCTGGAGAGTCCCCGTGAGCCCCAATCAGGCGATCGTTCTGCAGATGGCCGAGAGCCCCGGCCATGCCCTGCCCTTCCCTGCCGACCCGCTGGCCAGCGCGCTCGGGGCGCGCCTGATGGCAGTCGAACCCGGGCGCGGCGAAATCCGTCTCGACTTCGAACCGGGCCGCACGTTCCTGCAGGGCGAAGGTGTGGTTCAGGGCGGCGCAGTCAGCGCGATGCTCGACTTCGCCACCGCGTGCGCGGCCATGTCCGTGCTGCGTCCGGGTCAGGACTGCGCGACAGTGACGCTGACCACGTCCTTCCTTCGCCCCGTGCCGGCCGGCCCCTGCCACGTGCACGCGCAGGTGGAGAAGCACGGCCGCACCACCGTGTTCGCCCGCGCCAGCCTGTCCGAGCCCGGTGACGGCGGGCGAACGCTGGCCACGGCCGTGGCCGTGCTGGCCGTGACATCCGTGCCGGCACGCGCCCCATGAAGCGGGGGCGGCGCCACTGCCACCTGTCGACCGCGACCACCGCTGCCCCCGAGGCCACCGAGCCCGAAACCCCTTCGACCCCAGAAAGACTCCGATGCATAAACGTTCCCCCGTCATCATTTCGTGCGCGCTGACCGGCGCGGGCGATACACGTGCGAGGAATCCTGCCGTTCCCGCGACGCCGGCAGAGATCGCGAATCAGGCCATCGATGCCGCGCATGCAGGCGCCGCGGTGGTGCACATCCACGTGCGCGATCCACAGACCGGCCGCTCGTCGACCAAGCTGGAGTACTACGCCGACGTGGTGGACCGCATCCGCAGTTCCGGCGTCGACGTGCTGATCAACCTGACCACGGGGCCGGGCACGATGCTCGAAGCCCCGGTCGATGCGCCGTTCCGCGTGCGGCCGATCGCTGACGCCGAGCTGATGACGCCGCACGAGCGTGTGGCCCACGTGCTGGCGCTCAAGCCGGACATCTGCAGCCTGGACGTGGCGACGATGAACTTCGGCGAGGCCGCCTTCCTGAACCCGGCCAACCATCTGCGCGAGATGGCCGCGCTGATCCGCGGCGTCGGCGTGACGATCGAACTCGAAGTCTTCGATCTGGGCCATGTGCGCCTGGCCAGCCACCTGATCGCCACCGGTGCGATCCCTGGGGCCGCCGCCTACTTCCAGCTCTGTCTGTCGGTCCCCTGGGGCGCACCGGCGACACCCGCGGTCGTGGCCGAGATGCGGCGCCTGCTTCCGGCCGGCGCGACCTGGAGCGCCTTCGGCATCGGGCCCGACCAGTTCCCGATGGTGGCCATCGCGGCCATCTCAGGCGGCCATGTGCGTGTGGGCCTCGAAGACAACCTCTACGTCGCACCCGGACGATTGGCAAAGGACAACGCCGAACTCGTCGCCAAGGCGGCGCGGATGGTCGACGAGCTCGGCTACGAAGTGGCCACGGTGACGCAGGCCAGAGCGCAGCTGCTGGGCGGCTGATCGCACGGCGCGTAGAAAGCGTCCGCCTTGCGGCAGGCTGGACAAGGGCACCCTGAGCAGCGATGCAAACCTTGCTCACCGCCTCCCACGTCAGGAGACTCGCGAGCGGCCTTCCGAGCGGTTGGCAGCCTTATTGAAGGTGAAGGCGGCGCGCCTTTGTCAATACTGTTGACCACCAGCAACTTTGTCCTTAGCGGCAGTCGCGGCAACCACCCGGGCCAGTGCAGATTCGGTGCACGAGTGAGCGCATGTCCAGCGGCTCCACCGCCATCCACACCGCCTCAACCTCGATCATGAGCGCGGGTCACCTCGAGCGCTGAGCGACCGCTCCCGGGCGGCCAAATAGCAAAGTCGAAGGACCGCACCGGGTCGATTGCACCCGGTTACGACGGGCTGCTTCACGGCGCCCCACCTTCAATGGCTGGATTGCGGCGGTGCCTTCGGCACGGCGTCGTTCTTGTCCCGACCCGTTGCTGCCACTTGTGCGCATCGGGATGCGGACCTCGACCCCGCGATCGCCTCCAATTGTTAGTATCGGACTTCGATAACGATGACCAATACAGTTCGCGACATCCTTCTGGCCTTCGTCAGGGTCCACGTGCTCCATCACGCGGTCTCGGAGCGGGTCTATGGCGCCGGCATGGCCGAGGAACTGGCTCGCCATGGCTACCAACTCAGCCCCGGCACGCTCTATCCGTTACTGCACCGCCTGGAGCAGGACGGCCTGCTGGTGAGCGAGTCCGAGGTCGTGGCGGGCAAGGTGCGCAGGTACTACGTCGCTACCGAGCTGGGGCGGTCAGCACTCATAGAGTTGAAGCCCCGACTGGCGGAACTGGTCGGGGAGGCGCTACCCGAGGACAAGGCCCATGCCCCAGCCAGAACCCGCAAACCACGCACCCCCCGCTGAACCGATGGGCCGCGGCTCCCTGCTAGAGGTCCTGCTCGTCTTCCTCAAGCTTGGCCTCACGTCGTTTGGCGGGCCCGTCGCGCATCTCGGGTACTTCCGCACCGAGTTCGTCGAGCGGCGGCGCTGGCTCGACGATCAGAGCTACGGCGACCTTGTAGCCCTGTGCCAGTTCCTGCCTGGCCCGGCGAGCAGTCAGGTCGGCATGGCACTTGGCCTGCGGCGCGCGGGCTGGGCGGGTGCCTTGGCCGCGTGGCTGGGTTTCACGCTGCCGTCGGCCATCGTGCTGATCCTCTTCGCCTTTGGCGGGGCCGAGTGGTCCGGCCTGGCCTCGTCGGGTGCCGTGCATGGGCTCAAGGTCGTGGCCGTGGCCGTGGTGGCGCAGGCGGTCTGGGGAATGTCGAAGTCCTTGTGCCCGGACCGGCTGCGCGCCGGCATCGCGATCGGCGCGGCACTGGTGGTGCTGGCCGTGCCCACTGCGGCCGGGCAGATCGGCGCCATTGTGCTCGGCGGGCTGGCGGGTCGCTGGACGCTGAAGCTCCAGCACCTGCCGCCGGCTACGCACCAGGACTATGGGGTTGGTCGCCGAACGGGCGCCGTGCTGCTCGCCACGTTCGCGGCCTTGCTGGTCTTGCTCCCGATTCTGGCGGCAGCCCAGCCTTCGCTGTGGCTGAGTGCCACGGCGGTGTTCTACAACGCGGGATCGCTGGTCTTCGGCGGCGGGCACGTCGTATTGCCGCTGCTGTAGGCGGGCGTGGTGCCCCCCGGGTGGGTCAGCAACGACGCCTTCCTGGCCGGATACGGCGCCGCGCAGGCGGTACCGGGCCCGCTGTTCACCTTTGCGGCCTACCTGGGTGCGACCATGCCCGCACCGTTGGGTGGCTGGGTAGGCGGGCTCGCGCTGCTGGTGGTCATCTTCATTCCAGCCTTTCTCCTCGTAGCGGGCGCTCTTCCGTTCTGGGAGGCGATGCGTCAACGTGATGGCGTGCAACGCGCGATGGGCGGCATCAATGCAGCCGTCGTGGGCGTCCTGGGGGCGGCTCTGTACGACCCGGTATGGACGAGTGCGATCCACTCGCGCGCGGACTTCGGCCTGGCGCTGGCCGCCTTCGGGCTGCTGGTCTACGCCAAGGTCTCGCCGCTGATCGTGGTCGCGCTCAGTGCCCTTGCAGGCTGGCTGCTGGCGTGAAGGCGTCTATGGCGCACTGGCCCCGGCCCTGCAGCATCGACTCACGCACCCGCTCGTCACTTACGTTCAACGAGGCCTCTTCATGACATCCCATCCTCTGCTTTCTACCGCGGAACTGGCCAGCGCCTCCTCCGCCATCGTGCTGGACGCACGGGATCGCAACGCCTACGACGCGGGCCACTGGCCTGGCGCCTTCCATCTCGACATCAAGCGTTGGGAAGGCCTCGCGCGCACGGCCGAAGGCGGCCTGCAGCACGCTGAGTTCTGGGCAGTGCAGATCGGCGCGCTGGGCATCGACGGCAGTCGGCCTGTCGTCGTGCACGACGATGGACGCATGACCGAAGCCGCACGAGCCTGGTTCATCCTCCAGTGGCATGGCGCTGATGCGCGGGTGCTGGATGGCGGCTGGGCAGCATTGATCGGGCAGCTGAGCTTCGCTCCCGACCGCACGCCGAGCTTGCCGAACGCCGTCGTATTTCGGCGCCCGGACGGGTACGAGCCTCGCGTGCGACTAATCCAGCGCGACGAGTTGCGCGAGCGCCTGGACGCTGGGCTGCAGGTTCTGGATGCGCGCACCCGTGCCGAACGTGACGGTGTCGACCTGCGCGCGAACGCTCGGGGTGGTCACTTGCCGGGATCGAAGTGGGTGCCTCACGCGGAGCTGCTTCAAGCGGACGGGACCTTGAAGTCCGCGCCGGAGCTGCAGAGCGAGATGTCGGCGGCGGGTCTCGATCCGGAAGCTCCCTTGGTGACGCACTGCGATGCAGGCGGCCGTGCCGCCCTGGCTGCGCTCGCCGCAGTCGTGGCCGGGAAGACCGAGGTGCATGCGTACTACCTGAGCTTTTCCGACTGGGCCGCCGACGCGAGCTGCCCGATCACGAAGCCCTGAGGCCTGCGCGAGTGACAACTCATCGCCGAGTCCCGGTGGTCATGAACGACTGCTTCGGGGGCGCCCAACCCCGACCGGGTCTGTCGGAGCGGCTGGCGGCTTTGGAGAAGCTCGACGGACCGGTTTGGGTCGGGCCGCGACGGCCGACCTCTAGGGCTCACCGCCGGAAAGCTGACCTCAGAGGTGCGATGCCCAGGAGCAGCCACTCGCGAACGGGTCAATTCGACCCGTTGCCGTCGGTCGAGCAGAGCAAGAGCGGACGCACCTGGCGCTCAAGCGCTTGCCGACATCTTCGCATTTCGGCCTTCCGGAAGCCATGCCCGCACCTGCCAGCCATCAATGGCTAAAGTCGTGCCATGCGTGGCGACGAACGGGCACATGACTGAGGTATCTGCAGGAGATTTGCTTCTGCGCGGCACCGTCGGTGGCGTGCTGCTGTTCCACTTGGTCAACCTGCTGGGCCGTGGGCCTCGCCCCGCTGCCCGTGCTGCGCTGTGGCTGTTCACGCTGTCCCTGCTGGCTTACCTAGGCTGTCAGCAGGCGGAGTTGCTGGTTCGTATCCCCGACCCGCTCGTCTGGGGCGTGCTCGCGCTGTGCGCCAGCTCGACGGCCTGGCTCTGGCTGGCTGCCCGCGCCCTGTTCGACGACCACTTCCGCTGGGACTGGCCGCAGTTTGGCGCCGGCGCCGCCATGGTGGCGCTGGGCCTGGCCGCCAACGCGCCACGGCTTGACGCAATGCTGGCGGGAGGCGTCGATCCTGGACCCGGACCGCTGACAACATGGCACGCCGCTGCCATGGTCGCCTTCACCGCTGCGGCAGTCTGGGAAGTGCTGCGGGGCTGGCGCGATGATCTGGTGGAACCGCGCCGCGCAGCTCGGCGCTGGGTTGCACTCGGCATCGGCGTGTACGCCGCGATCGCCCTGGCGGTCGAACTTGCCGTGCGTGATCGGCCGGTCGGCCCGTTGCTGCCGGCGCTGCACGTGGCCGGCATCGGGCTCGTGGCGCTGGCGCTGGCTCTGCTGGTGGCGCGTCGCTCGCTCGACGCTGTTCTCGGGCTCGTGCCGACCATCGAACCGGTGGCCTCCCGGCCGGCCACCTCCGCCCCGCCAGACCCAGCGCCGCGGCCGGATCCGTTGCCACCCGTGGCCTCGCCCGCCATGCAGAAGCTGCAGCGGGCCATGGCCGAGGACCATGCCTACCGGCGCGAAGGCCTCACCGTCGCTTCGCTGGCCGCCGACCTCGGTATGGGCGAAGCAGCGCTGCGGGCGTTGATCAACCAGGAACTGGGGCATCGCAACTTCAACGACTTCCTGCACCACCACCGGCTGCAGGAAGCCGCTGCCCGCCTGGTGGCAGAGGATCTGCCGATCCTTACCATCGCGCTGGAGTGCGGATACGGGTCCATCGGGCCCTTCAATCGCGCGTTCCGCCAGCGCTTCGGGATGACGCCCAGCGAGTACCGCGCCGGGTCTCGCCTCGCCCAGCAGAAGCCCGGCGGCTGACGGTCGGATCGGTTTTCGGCGAGGTCTGGCGACGAATCAGCCAGAGATTGCGATGAATCGGCCAGACCGCGACGGCGTCGCCGACCAGCATGGAGCCCTCATCCGACCGGAGGCCCCATGCCCGAACCCTCATTGCCGCCCACGCTGACGCAGATGGCGTTGACCGTCTTCATCAGCGACTCCCTTCGCTACGCGCTCGCCGCCGGCGCTGTCTGGCTCGTCGTCCAGGTGCTGCTGCGCCGCCGCTTGGCTGGCCGGCGCATCCTGGACGCCGCACCAGCGCCGGGACAGATCCGGCGCGAGATCACCTATTCGCTGTCCACCGTCGCCATCTTTGCCACCAACGGGCTGCTGCTCTGGCTGCTGATCAGCAATGACACGGTCGAGGTCTATCCCGACGTGGAGCGCCGCGGCTGGACCTGGTGGTGGATCAGCCTGGTGCTGATCATCGTCGCCCACGACGCCTGGTTCTACTGGACGCACCGGGCTCTGCACGATCGGCGCTGGTTTCGGGCCGTGCACGGGCGGCATCACGCCTCGCTGCACCCGACGCCCTGGGCGGCGTATGCCTTCCATCCGGTCGAGGCCCTGGTGCAGGCCATCTTCCTGCCGCTGTTCCTGCTGGTGATGCCGGTGCATGCCGGCGTGCTCGGCGTCTTCCTGCTGCACATGATCCTGCGCAACGTCATCGGCCACTGCGCGCACGAACTGTTCCCCTGGCGATGGACGCCGCGCGGCTGGATGCGCTGGATCACGCCGGTCAGTCATCATCACTTCCACCACGCACGCAACCGCGGCAACTACGGCCTGTACTTCACGTGGTGGGACCGCCTGTGCGGTACCGAAGACCCGGAGTACCTGCGATACGGCGATGAGCGCTTCGGGGCGATCGTCCGCCGGGAGGCCACGACATGAGGTCGACCGTGGTGGTGGTCCTGGCGCTGTCACCCTTCGTGGCCAGCGCTGCGCCGACAGCGCCCGACGCACAGGGCGAGTGGTGGACCCCAGGCTTCAACGCTCGGGTGCGCATCGAAGCATGCGGTGACAGCGCCATCTGTGGCCGCATCGTCTGGCTCTGGGACGACAAGCCCCAGGGCATCGCGGACAAGACCCCGCTGGTCGGCAAGCTGGTCATCGACCAGATGAAGCCGGCGGAGCCTGGCCAGTGGGCCGGCGGCCGCCTCTACAACCCGGAGGACGGCCGCGACTACAGGGGCTCGCTGCAGCTGCGCTCGGGCTCGACGCTGGTCGTCAGCGGCTGCGTGCTCTTCGTCTGCCAGACGCAGGTGTGGCGGCGTGCCGACCCGGCACGGTGCCCGCCGGTCGCGCCGCCCTGATCAGCGGCTCGGGCTCAAGGTCCCGGCTTGCTGGCGCCCCAGCCCCACTGGTCCATCAGGCGCCGGTCGCGTGCGGTCTCGGCTTCGATCGAGTCCTGCGGCAACTGCTTGAGGCAATCCTCCATCGCCCGGGGATCCGGCTTCTCGATCGGCTTGGCGGCGGCGGGCTCGCGGACCGATTTGCCGTCCCAGGCAAACGGGTTGATGAATACCGGCGGGTCTGGAAGGCAGTCGTCCTTGTAGAGCGGTGGACCGTCCGACGCGAACGGCGTGAACGAGATAGTCTTCTCGAAGACCAACGGCCGGCCCGTTGGCGTGGCGGGCCAGCGCGGCATGTTGGCGATGGCCTGGCGGGCCAGCCGCTCTGCAACCGGCGACGTGGACCACAAGGTGTCGAGGCTGGCCAGCGAACCGTCGGCAGCGATCTCCACCCGGAAGCGCACCATGCCCTGGTCGGGTCCTTCGACGGCGGTGCCCATCATGCTGCGGACCTGCTGCCCCCAGGTGTAGCGGTAGGCCTTGCTGTTCTTGAGCGTGTATCGGCCGGCGAAGGCCCACTCCTCGGCCGTGGGAGCAGGCGGAGCTGCCATCGTGGCAGGTTGTCGCAGCGTTTCCGGCGGAGGCACCAGTACGACTTCTGGTGCCGCGATGGTCGGGAGAGTCAGAGCCGGTGGTTCAACGGCCGGTGCCGGAGTCGGCGGCTCTCGATCGACTGTTTCGGGCGGCGGCAGCAACTTCAGCTGGATGACCGTCGGCTCGGCGGCCGGCCGGTCCGATTTGCGCACCGACAGGTGGCCGGCCATCACGACGAACAGCAGCGCGTGCAGGGCCACAGAAACCGCAAGCCCAAGGGCGGCCCCGGTGCCGCGGTAAGGCATGGACGGCATCCTTCCCGCCGAGACGGCCACGATCGTCACGGCGAGTGCAGTTGCCGCTGCACGACCGATGCACCGCGTGCGTCGGCCGGATCACGCGAACGCGCGCACACGACCCTCAAGCTTCAGCTCTTCTTGCTCGCGCGCGCGTGGGCATCCATGCCGCCGCGTGCCTTCCACTCGTTGTAGCCGCCATATAGCAAGCGCACGTTCTCGAAGCCATCCATGCGCAGCGCCATCGCGACCTGGGCGGCAAAGGAACTCGTGTTGCAGTAGATGAGGATGGTCTTGTCCTTCGGCAGTTTCGCTCGCTGCGCGAAGACCTGGCGCCATTCGATGTTCACGGCGCTGGGGATGTGGTCCTTGGCAAACTGGCCCGCGTCACGCACGTCGAGCACATGGAACTTGCTGTAGTCCTCGGCCGGGATCTGTTCGGGCAGGATCGTGCCGGCGTTTGCATCGACGAAGTCGAAGTAGCCTTCCAGCGCGTTGAGGGTGGCCTTGTCGGCCTGCGCATGTGCCGCCAACGGCGCGAAGGCTGCTGCGGCGAGCGCGAGGGTCAGTGTCATTCGGCGTGTGATCACGCTTGTCTCCAGAGGTTGAGGACTGAGTCAGGTCGCAGGATTGAGTCTGGGGTGCGTCTCCTCGCCCCATCGAAACAGCACCGCACCGGAAGCCAGCATCGCTACGGCGACGAACCAGAAGGCCGTCTCCAGACGGCCGCCCAGCGCGGCGGCGAGACCGAGCCCGAGCGCGCCGATGCCGTAGCCCAGGTCACGCCAGAAGCGGTAGATGCCGATCGCCGAGGCCCGCCAGTTCGGATGCGCGATGTCCGCCACGGCGGCGCTGAGGTTGGGGTACAGCATCGCCATGCCCAGGCCGGCGACGGCGGCCGACAAGCTCCACCAGGCCGCGCCCGAACCCAGCGGCATCAGCGCGACACCGGCGCCGCAGATCCACATGCCCCATGCGTTGAGCAGGTGGCGCCCCAGCCGGTCCGACAGCCTGCCGGTGAAGAACTGCGCCGCGCCCCAGGTGAAACCGTAGACGCCGACGATCCAGCCGATGCCGGGCAGGTCAACGCCGCGCTGGTGCAGGTAGACCGGCCAGAAGGCCCAGACCAGCGCGTCGACGAACTTCTCCACCAGGCCGGCCTGACACAGCGCGGCCATGCGCCGGTCGCGCCAGCTCATCAGCGCGAACATCTCCCGCGTCGAGGGCTGCGCGCTCACGCCACTGGGGTAGCGCGGGCGCAGCGCGGTGGCTGACGCTGACGCATGACGTTTGACCTCGTCGCGCGCCCAGGGCAGCGTCTCCGCGACGGCCAGCCACGACAGCAGCGTCGCCAGCCCGATCACCGCGGCGCCGAACCACAGCAGCCCCTGGCGCGGGCCGAGTGCCGCCGCGAGGTAGCCTGTGGCCACCCCGGCCAGCGCCACGCCCACATAGCCCGAGAACTCATTGAGCCCGATCACCAGCCCGCGCTGGTCGGCGCGCGTGAAGTCGAGCTTGGCAGTCTGCGTCATCGACCAGGTCAGGCCCTGGTTGATGCCCAGCAAAACGGTGGCGAAGACCACCCAGGACCAGCTCGGCGCGAAGTAGATCAGCGCCGGGATCGGCAGCGCCATCAGCCAGCCCAGCAGCAGCACGCGCTTGCGGCCTGGTCGCTCGGCCAAGCGGCCGGCGACGAAGTTCATCGCGCCCTTGACGAAGCCGAAGGCGACGACGAAGGCGACCAGCAGCATGAACGAGCCCCGCGGCACGCCGAACTCGCCTTCGGCCAGCGCCGGCACGACGTTGCGCATCATGCCGATGGTCATGCCCACCAGCAGCACCTGCAGCAGTTGCTGCAGGAACTGGGCGAGGTTGGCGCGGATGCCGAAGTGCATGGGCCTGGCGCGCTCTCGATCGATCAGGCCAGCGTGGCAGCGGGCACCACGCCACGCAGGTTGGCCTCGACGATGCGCGCCATGTCGGCCGGTGGCGGCGGGATCTCGGCGGTCAGCGCGTCGACGAAAGCCGCCTTGTCCATGGCCAGCATCGGGTTGAAGCGCTTCTCGAAGCCGATCGTCGACGCCGGCTTGCCCGACAGGCCTGCCCCGCAGGCACTGCCGGCCTGGTGGCCGGGGTAGATCTCGAGCTCCGCGGGCAGGCGCAACAGCTTCTGGTGCAGCGTGTCGTGCAATTGCGCGGCCATCTCGCGCTCCTGGCCGGCCAGATCGGGACGGCCGACCGCGCCGACGAACAGCGTGTCGCCGGTGATGACGAACCAGGGCTCGTCGCCTCGCCGCAGGTCGCGCACGACGAGGCAGACACTGTCGGGTGTGTGCCCCGGCGTGTGCATCACGTCGACGATGACGTTGCCGGCTTCGATGCGCTGGCGGTCGGCCAGGGCGGCGAAGTCGAAGGCGACGCGACCGCGATTGCTCTCGTGCAGGTGGTAGGTGGCGCCGGTGCGCCGGGCCAGTTCCGGGCCGCCCGAGTAGTGGTCGGCATGCACGTGCGTGTCGATCACGTGTACCAGGCGAGCGCCGGCCTTCTCGGCCTCGGCGACGAACCAGCCCTCGTCACCGGCGACGACATCGACGGCGATGGCCATCTGGTGGCCGGCGCAGCCGAAGAGATAGGACAGCGTCGCGTTCGCCGCGGCGCGTTGGCGAAAGAACATGCTCGTCTCCTTGGGGTGTGGTGCTCAGGCGTCCTCGACCCAGCCGTCCACGGTGTCAGCGCCATCCAGCCAGCGAACGACCTCGGCGGCCATCGGGTGCTGAACCGCCGCATACCGCGCCCGCAGCCGTGCAAGTTCGTCATCTGGCGAATCGCCCAGGGCGTCGAAGCCGCGGTCCTGCAGCGCATGAAGGTCCTCGTCCAGCATCGTGGCCAGCGGCTCGCCGGCCAGTCTGCGCGCGGCCGCGCGAAACGCGCTCAGGTAGGCGTAGCCATCGCCTTCGCGGTAGCTGGCCACCAGCGTCGCCGCCGGGATCAGGCTCAGGTGCGCCTGCAGGGCCGGGTTGATGGCATGGCCCGCGACGTGGTCGGCGATGGTGTGGCGCCGGCCCGTGAAGCCGCGCAGGTGCAGGAAGCGCGACATGCGCGGCCCGTCGTTGACCGGGTAGTTATCCCACAGGGTCGGCTTGCGGCCGAGCGCTTCGGCTACGCGCGTGAGGTGCCCCGGGCTGAACTCGCGGGCGCAGATCTCCTCGCCGGTCCAGTACACGCGGACCGTGGGCTCGAGCCGACGCCCAAGGTCCTCCAGGTAGCCGTTTGGGCGCTGACCGAACACGACATCGAGCATCCGGTCGTCGGAGTAGTAGGTCGGGCACATCAGCACGCGGCTCGCGCGGGTGATGGCCTGCGCCGCGTGGACGATCTCGCTTTCACGCGCAGCCAGGTCCGGCACGTCGCCGCGCGTGTCGTCGAAGAGGATCGCGAGGTCGTCGATGCCGATCGCGTCGAGCGACCGGACCTTGTCGACGAAGACACGCTTTGCATCGCCGCTGAAGTCGCGGTAAAGCTCGTAGGGGCTCAGGCCCACGCCGAAACGCATCCCGAGGCCGCGGCAGTGCGCCGACAGATCGGCCAGTTCGGCGAGCACCGCATCCGGGTGCGGTTCCCGCCAGCGTCGGCGCAGCCAGGCGTCGGCCTTGGGTGCGTAGTGGAACCAGGCGTAGCCCAGGTCCCGCAGCCGCGACAGCACCTGCTTGCGGTCCTCGTGCGCCCACGGTCGGCCGAAGTAGCCCTCGATGACGCCGAGTTCGGGAACCATGGACGCGACCGCCGGGACTCAGAAGACCAGGACCTTGTCGGCCTCGGCCGTCCAGTCCGCCAGCTGCGCAAGGGTGCCGCGCTGGGCCCCTTCGATCAGCTCGTCGTCGCGCAGGCCGCGGGCGTCCATGCAGGTACCGCACAGGCCGATCTCGCCCTTGCGAGCTACCTTGCCCATCATGATCTGCACGTTGTAGTAGCCCTCGGGCACCTTCTGCCCGCTCTTGGCGCAGCCGACCGCATCGGCCATCAGAAACAGGCGCACGGCCTGGCCGTCACGCGAGGCCAGCGCGCCGGCCAGGCGCAGCGCGTTGTACGCCCGCTCGTTGCCGTAGGGCGCGTCGTTGACGATGAACAGGGTGAAGGTCATGACGATCCTCCTGGGTGAGCCTTCGCGATCAGCGCCGGGTCACAGGCAGCCCTGCGGCCTGCCACTCGCTCACGCCGTCGAAGGTCTTGCGGGCGCGGTAGCCGTGCTCACGCAGCAGCTTCACGGCCTCATCGGACATCAGGCAGAACGGGCCGCGGCAGTAGGCGACGATCTCCACGTCGCGTGGCAGCTCGGCCAGGCGCTGCGCCAGTTCGGGCAGCGGTACAGAACGGGCATAGGGAAGGTGTGCGGTGTCGAACTCCTCGGGCGGACGCACGTCGAGCACCACGACTTCGCCACGCTTGGCCTGCGCCAGCAGCTCCTTGCGGCCCACCTGCGTCAGCCGCTCCGGCTCGGCCATCATCTGCTGCAGGGCCAGCCGCAACTCAACCAGGTACTCCTCGGCCACCTGGCGCAGCGTCACGCCGAGGTGGGCGACATCGGTGCCGCTAAGCCGGTAGATCATGCGCTTGCCGTCGCGCTTGACCTGCACGAGCCGGGCTTCCTTCAGCGCCTTCAGGTGGGCACTGGCCAGTTTGACGTCGATGCCGACCTCGCCGGCGATGGTCTCGACAGCTTTCTCGCCCTGCGCCAGCATCTCCAGGATTTCGAGCCGCTTCGGACTGGCCAGGGCCTTGCCGACCCGGGCGACCTGTTCGTACAAGAGATCCTTGAGGGAGCGGTTGTCCATGGACTACATTCTAACGGCCTTTAGAATAACCGGCAAATGATCATCGCCTCCCGAACCGCGCCATGACCGACCCGATCTACCTCGACCACAACGCCACCACGCCGGTCGCACCGGAAGTTTTCAGCGCCCTGGCGCCGTGGCTGCAATCGCAGTTCGGCAACCCATCGAGCAGCCATGCCTACGGTCGCCGGGCAGCCCACGCCGTGAGCTGCGCGCGCGAGAAGGTGGCCACGCTGATTGGCGCGCGGCCTCAGGAGATCGTCTTCACCGGCTGTGCGACCGAAGCGAACAACCTGGCGCTGCTGGGCGTGGCCCGTGCCATGGGGCCATCCCGGCGGCACCTCGTGATCAGTGCCATCGAGCACCCGGCGGTCGCGGCACCGGCGGCGGCGTTGCGGGACCAGGGTTGGGAGGTGTCGGTCGTCCCAGTGGACGCACACGGAAGGGTTTCAGTGGCGACGGTCGAGCAGGCCCTTCGCCCTGACACGGCGCTGGTCTCGGTGATGCACGCCAACAACGAGGTGGGCACGCTGCAGCCGGTCGCGGATATCGCCGCGATCACGCGCCCGCGCGGGATCCTGCTGCATACCGATGCCGCGCAGTCGGTGGGCAAGCTGCCGGTGTCCGTCGATGCGCTGGGCGCAGACCTGCTGACGATGGCCGGGCACAAGTTCAGCGCACCCAAGGGCATCGGTGCGTTGTACGTGCGCACCGGGACACCGCTCCGATCGATCCTCCACGGCGCCGATCAGGAACAGGGCCTGCGCCCCGGCACGGAGAACGTCGCTCTGATCGTCGCGCTCGGGGCGGCTGCGGCGCTGGCTTCAGCCGAGCTGCCAGCGCTGACGGATCGACTGCGAGCGCTGCGCGAACGCTTGCATGCACGGCTGGCAGACGGTGTCCCGGGGTTGCACCTCAACGGGCATCCGGAACTGCGGCTGCCCAATACGCTGCATGTCTCCTTCCCCGGTGTCAGCGGGCGCGGCCTGCTGGCCGAGGTCGCCGACACGGTGGGAGCATCGGTGGGATCCGCCTGCCACTCCGAGCGTGATGCGGTGAGCGGCGTGCTGGCTGCGATGGGCATCGACGCGGCGCGGGCCAGCGGCGCCGTACGGCTGTCTGTCGGACGCGCCACGCAGGTGGCAGACATCGACGAGGCAGCCGATGCGCTCATTGCGACTTGGCGTCGACTCGCCAGGCAGTAGCCTGTACCGCGGCAGGCACACGAAGACCCCGCCACGCTAGGTGAACCGGGGCTACTGGATGCGATAGGCCGCGTGGCAAGCCACGCAGGTCTGAGTGACCTTGGCCAGCGCCGCGACGCTGCCCTTGACGTCACCGGTCACCGAGGCGTCCTTGGCTACGATGGCGAACTGGCTCGCGCTGCGGTGCATCGCGGTGCCGGCAGCCTGCATGCCCTGGGGCATGAACTGCGCCACGTCGTGTGCGCCGTGAAGACCGAGCGACGACATGCCCAGCCGCTGTTCGGCGATGTCGCTCGCCTTGTCAAAGGCGCCGCGTGCCAACTGGTCCTGGATCTCGGCCAACGCGAGCAGGTGATCGCGCATGTTGGCCAGGGTGTGTGCCCGCAGCATGTCGGGGAAATGCACCAGCACACGGGGGTCGTCGGCCTGCGAATGCGCCATGCCGACGGGGGCGGCGGGGCTCGACGGATAGACATGGGCCTCATGATCACCGCCCGGTGCTGCGCAGCTGGCGAGGATCGCCACTGCTGCGGCGGACAGGAGCTTCAAGGACTTGAAGGGTACGGACTTCTGACGACTCATGCCGGCATCTTGCAGTCGCTGCGCCAGCAGGGCATATGATTCAAGTCATACGCTGCGAGGCCTCGCCCTGCGTCAGTCGCAGCCGAAGCCCTTGGCGATCGATGACACCATCCTTCTGCATCCGCGCCAGCGTCCGGTACAGCGATTCGTGTGTCAGCCCCAGTTGCCGCGCCAGATCCTTGAGAGTGCCGGCCACCTCCAGCTCGCAGCGCGGGCCGCGGCCTTCGGAGAGCAGGAGGTGCCGGATGCGTTCTTCGGCGCTGCGCAGCGAGAGCCGCTCGATGCGGGCTCGTGCTGTGCGCAGTTGCGCCCCAAGCAAGGCGATCCAGGTGCGCTCGAACGCCGCGTCTTCGGTCAACAGCCGCTGGAAGTCGGCCTTGGCGACGCGCAGGACGACGCTGGCTCCAGAGGCAACCGCGTCGCAGTGGTAGCGCAAGCTGTCCAGCGAAGCCTCCGCCAGAAACTCGCCCGGACGGGCATCGTGGAGCACCACCTCCTCGCCCTGGCGGCCATGCCGTACCAGGCGCACGGCGCCCTGCTCGATGAAGTGGATGTGGCGGGGTGACGTGCCGGCCCGGAACAGCCTCTGCGCTGGTTGCAGTTCCAGTCGGGAGACGCACGGCAGCAGCGCCAACGGAAAGCTCGGGTGACGGGACCCCGTCATGTCGGCGATCCCGGCGCCTTGGGCGCGAGCGTCCCGAGGGCGATTGGGTTGCTTTGCTGAGGCTCCCTGGCGACCAGCACCTCAGTGCCATCCAAGAGCTCGCGAACAACGCCGCGCAAGGAGTCGGCCTCGCGCGCCGGATCGAAAAGCGCGGCACGCTCCGCGCACTGTTCCTGGAGCCGGGTCAGCAACGCGGGTTCGTCCCGAACCCGCTGCAGCAAGGTGGAGAGGCCGGCGGCATCGCCCACCCGGAAGTAGCCCGCGTAGTCTTCACCGAGCAGGCCCACGTTGCCATCGATGCGAGAGGCCAGCACGGGCGTGCCGCTGCGAACGGCCTCGATGACCACATGTGCGCCGCCCTCCATGCGGCTGGGATGGACCAGCACATGCGCGCCCTGGATTCTCCGGCGCACACTCGCGTGTGGCAGGCCGCCGAGCCAGCGGTACTGGAGGCAGGCCCGCATCAACTCCGCAGCTTCGAGACCCAAATGCGGCCCCAACGCCGCGCCGACATGGTCGAGCAGGATGTCGGGACGCGATGCCAGCATCCGCGCCGCTTCGAAGTACGTCCCAGGCGACTTTTCCTCGCGCAGGTGGCCGACCATGACCGCGCGCAGGTGCTTCGATGTCTTGTTGAGCCGCCGCCAGGCTGGGCACGACTGCAGGATCACCCGAGCCTTCGCCCGAAGGACCTGCGGCAAGGATCGGATGCCCAGTTCGTTCAGGACGATCAGCCGGTCGGCTGCCTCCAGCGACGACCGTGCAGTCTCGTCAGTGGCGATGTCGCGGTACAGGTCAGTGCCGGTCAGCGCCACGATCATCGGACAGTGGGCACGGCGCGCCCGCCAGGCGGTCACCGAAGAGGCGGAACGGCGGGCGTGCAGCGCGATCATGAGCGCTTCGTCGCCGCCATGCCAGTCCGACGCCAGGCGAACGTTGTACGAATCGCGCAGCATGCGGGCCCAGCGTCGGGCCGTCTGCCAGTTGCCGTTGTTCGCGTCAGCCAGCGCGGGCGTGACGATGACGATGTCCTTGGGCTGCACCAGGCCAGGTTACCGCGAGAGTTCCGATCGAGTCCGAGCAGCAGCGCGCGTCTCAGACCGCCAACGAGGGTTTGCCGCCCAGGGCTTCGCAGACTCGGCGCAGCCGGCTTTCCGCATCGTCCGCTACCGTCTTCACACCCGGCTTTCCGACCAGACCGACCATGGTCTGCGGATCCAGGAAGCCGACCACGACGCGGCCGGGGGCCTCCTCGCGGACGATCACATTGCACGGCAGCAGCAGACCGATGTCCGGCTCGGCCTGCAAGGCCTGGTGTGCCAGCGGCGGATTGCAGGCGCCCAGGATGCGGTAGGGCAGCATGTCGGCGCCCAGCTTCTCCTTCATCGCGCGCTGGACATCGATGTCGCTCAGCACCCCGAACCCCTCGGCCTTGAGAGCCGCCGTGGTCCTGGCCAGGGCGTCGTCGAAGGACAGTCCCGTGAGCGTGGTGGTGAATCCGAACATGTCAGACCTCTCGTGACGTGGTGGCCGAAATGGCCGGGAAGACGGGGCCGCCTGCCGCACCGACAGGTGCATGCCGCCAGTGTCGCGCAGCGGCGGTCGACGTGCATTTCTCTATACAGCAGCGGGTATGCGGCAATCGGAGTATATTGGTAAGTGTCTGATGACTTACCGAATGCGCCGACCAGCATGCAAACCCGCCTCTCCACCGAAGAACGCCAGGCCGAGATCGTTGAAGCCGCCCTGCGTCTGGCGCGCGAATCGAGCCCGGCGCTGATCACCACCGGCGACATCGCCGCGGCGATCGGCGTCACGCAGGGTGCGGTGTTCAAGCACTTCCCCACCAAGGACGCCATCTGGCTGGCCGCCATGCGCTGGGTGCGCGAAACCCTGCTTCGGAAGCTTCAGGCCGCGGCGGACGAGTCCGCCACACCTCTGGACGCACTGGCTGCGATGTTTCGGGCGCATGTCGAATTCGTCATCGCGCATCCGGGAGTGCCCAGGTTCATCTTCCACGAACTCCAGCAACCCGCCGACTCGGCGGCCAAGCTCGAGGTGCGTGGCGTGCTCCAGGGCTACCGCAAGCTGCTGCTCGGCCAACTGGCCGAATCGATCGACCAGCGACAGGTCAGCCCGGACCTGGACCCCGAAGCCGCCGCCACCAGCTTCATCGGCCTGGTCCAGGGTCTTGTCATGCAATCGATGCTGACCGGCAAACCCGCGGCCATGCGCCAGCAGGCCACCGCCATCTTCGAGCTCTACCGGCGCGGCCTCGGGGAGGCGCGATGAAAGCCTCATCGATCCGATCGCGCCGCCTCGCGCTGATCGGGCTCGGCATCCTGCTGGTCGCGGCTATGACCTACGTGGTCATGCGGTCCGGGCCGTTGGCGCCGACCCGCGTCACGGTCGTGCAGGCGGCCGAGGGCCAGCTCACACCACAGCTGTTCGGCATCGGCACGGTCGAGGCCCGGCGCAGCTATCTCATCGGGCCGACCACGGCCGGCCGCGTGCGCACAGTGGTGGTCGACGTCGGCGACACCGTCAAAGCCGGCCAGCCGCTGGCGGAGATGGACCCGGTGGACCTGGACGAACGCACCGCCGCGCTCGACGCCTCGGTCGCGCGTGCCGGCAGCGCCATGGCCGCTGCCGAGGCGCAGCGCCGCGACGCGCTGGCGCGCAGGGAACTGGCGGCCGTCAATGCGCGCCGCTACGTGGAACTGGGCCGGCAGAACTTCATCAGCACCGGTGCCGTCGAGGCACGGCTGCAGGAGCAGGCGTCGGCTGACGCCCTCGTCACCGCGGCCGAAGCCAACCTGGCCGCAGCCCGGCAGGACCAGCAGCGCCTGGCGGCCGAACGCGCCGGCCTGCGCCAGCAGCGAGCGAACGTGCGCCTGCTGGCCCCTGCCGACGGTGTCGTCACCAGCCGCGATGCCGAGCCGGGCTCGACGGTCGTGGCCGGGCAGGCGGTGCTGCGCGTGATCGAGCCCTCGTCGCTATGGGTCAAGGTGCGTTTGGACCAAGCGCGCTCGGGCGGCTTGGCGGTGGGCCTGCCTGCTCAGATCGTTCTGCGTTCGAACCCGGGCCGCCCCCTCCCCGGCAAGGTCGCCCGCGTCGAGGCTCTCAGCGACAGCGTGACAGAGGAACGCGTGGCGCAGATCGGCTTCGACCAGGTGCCCGCTGGCCTGTCGGTGGGTGAACTGGCGGAGGTGACCCTGTCGCTGCCGCCGACCGCGAAGGCGGTGCTGCTGCCTAGTGCCGCCATCAAGCGGAGGCAGGCGCAGACCGGGGTCTGGGTGATCGACGCCGGCACCTTGCGCTTCGCGCCCGTGAGAATCGGCCAGGCGAGCCTGGACGGCCAGGTCCAGGTGCTCAACGGCGTGCAGCCCGGCACGACCGTCGTTGTGCACAGCGAGAAGGAAATCGTCGAGCACAGCCGCATCGCCGTGGTCGATGCGCTCGCAGGGCGTCGGCCGTGATCAGCCTGGCCGGCAGGGACATCCTGCACTCCTGGAGCAAGTTCGTGCTGACCGGCATCGGCCTGGGCCTGCTGATCGGCGTGACCCTGACCATGGCGGGGGTATACCGCGGCATGGTGGACGACGCACGGGCACTGCTCAACAACAGCGGCGCCGACCTGTGGGTGGTGCAGCAGGACACGCAGGGACCTTACGCGGAATCGTCGAGCCTGCGCGACGACGCCGTGCGCAGTGTGCTCGGACTGCCCGGCGTGGCGCGCGCCGCCAACGTGACCTACCTGACGATGCAGGTGCGGCGCACCTCGGTCAGCGGCGTGGCGCCGGCGGGCAGCGGTGATGACGATGTGCGCGCGATGGTGGTTGGCTTCGAGCCCGGCCAGCCGGGCGAGCCGGGCTACCTGGTGGCTGGCCGGCAGATCACGCGCAGCCACTACGAAGCCGTGGCCGACGTGCGCACGGGCTTCACCCTGGGCGAACGCATCCGCATCCGCCGCCACGACTACACGGTCGTCGGACTGACGCGACGCATGGTGTCGTCGGGGGGCGACCCGATGGTCTTCATCCCGCTGAAGGACGCTCAGGAAGCGCAGTTCCTGAAGGACAACGACGCCATCGTCAACGAGCGCGCCCGCACCGCGGCCAACCCGAGCCTGAACCGACCGGGCGTGCCGGGGCTGCTGGAGGCGATCCAGGCGTCGCAGGCCAACAACCGCAACGTCAACGCCATCCTCGTGCAGGTGCAGCCCGGCATCGACGCCGAGGCGGTGGCCGAACCGGTGCGCCGATGGAAGCACCTGGAAGCCTTCACGCGCGAGCAGATGGAAGAGATCCTCGTGGCCAAGCTGATCGCGACGTCGGCCAGGCAGATCGGCATGTTCCTGGTGATCCTGGCCATCGTCAGCGCGGCCATCGTGGCCTTCATCATCTACACGATGACGCTGGGCAAGATCCGCGAGATCGCGGTGCTCAAGCTGATCGGCACGCGCAATCGCACCATCGCCGGCATGATCCTGCAGCAGGCGCTGGGACTGGGCCTGATCGGCTTCGTCGTCGGCAAGGTGGCGGCAACCTTCTGGGCGCCGATCTTCCCGAAATACGTGCTGCTGGAGCCGGGCGACGCGGTGCGCGGGCTGGTGGCGGTGGTGGTGATCTGCGCGCTGGCCAGCACGCTGGCGATCCGCGTCGCGCTGAAGGTCGACCCGGCCGCGGCGATCGGAGGCTGAGGTGGGCGAATTCGGCATCCGCATTGAACACCTTCGCAAGCGCTATGGCGAGGGCGACACGGCCGTCGACGCGCTGAAGGACGTGAACATGACGGTCGCGCCTGGCGAGGTGGTGGGCCTCATCGGCCCATCCGGCTCCGGCAAGAGCACGCTGCTGAAGTGCCTGGGCGCGGTCATCGAGCCGACGGGTGGCCGGATGGTGCTGGGCGGCGAGACCATCTACGGCGACGGCTGGAAGATCCCCGACCTGCGCGCCCTGCGGCGCGACAGCATCGGCTTCGTCTTCCAGGCGCCCTACTTGATCCCGTTCCTCGACGTGACCGACAACGTGGCCCTGCTGCCGATGCTTGCGGGGCGACCGAATGCCGAGGCCAGGACACGCGCCCGCGAACTGCTGAAGGCTCTGGACGTGGACCACCGCGCCGGCGCACAGCCTTCGGAGCTGTCGGGCGGTGAACAGCAGCGCGTGTCGATCGCGCGCGCCCTGGCGAACATGCCGCCGGTCATCCTGGCCGACGAGCCCACGGCGCCGCTGGACAGCGAACGGGCCCTGGCCGTCGTGCGCATCCTCAACCAGATGGCCACGCTGTACCACACGGCCATCATCGTGGTAACCCACGACGAGAAGATCATCCCGACCTTCAAGCGGATTTATCACATCCGCGACGGCCGGACCGAAGAAGAGGCGGGGCAAGGCTTGAGCCTCTGACCCGATCCAGCCCGGTTGCAGCAGCCGTCAACCAGGAGCAAGAGTGTGAGCACATCCAAGGCGGACTGGCTGGTGAAGTCACTGGCAGGGGTCGCAGTGCTCTTCGGGTTGCTGACGGTCCTGTCCGGCGGTCGCACACTGTTCGGTGGCGAAGCGGCGCGCCTGGCGGCCGGGGCCATAGTGCCCTTCGTGCTCTGGTTCAACTTCGTCGCCGGGTTCGCCTACGTGACCTGCGGTCTGGGGCTTTGGCAGCGGCGGCGCTGGGCGGTACCGCTGGCCGTCTTCATCGCCGCCGCAACCGGCCTGGTCTTCGCCGCCTTCGGCGTCCATGCATGGAGTGGTGGTGCCTACGAGACGCGAACCGTCGGCGCGATGGCGCTGCGCACGCTACTGTGGGCGGGTATTGCAGCAACCGCCCACCGCGTGCTAAGGCAACTCATCTGACTGAACGGCAGACACCAGGTGGCGACCGAAGGTGACCAAGTCGGGCCCGTCGGCTGGTCTATCAGCACTGAGCGAACCCAGTCCTGTCAAGCCTCGGCGAACGAATCGCGCACTACCGCATCCGCGCTGCTGCGCCGCGCCTTCGCGCAACAGTTTGGGCCCCCGCAGTTCAGCGGGGGATGAAGAACGTCGACTTCTCGAACTGGATGGCCGATCGGTCTGCGCTGGTGCCGGAGGTGGGCTCCACGCCCGTGACCGCAAACATCACGGGCACCGACCGGCCTGCGAGCCCTTGCGCCACGACGAATGGTAGGCGCAAGCTCACCGACGTCGACGTCACGGCAGCCGGGCCGGCGCTGGCCGGCATTGCCACGACCTCCAACCCGTCGATCCCGGAGGCGGCAACCCGGTAGGTCTGCGGAGCCTCCGTGCGATTCATGATCTGGATGCGGTAGACGTTCTCAACCGCGCCTTCCTCCACCACACGGGTCAACGCGCCACGGTCCTTGACCACATCGAACTTGAACGGGCTGCGCATCGCCACGCTGGCTGCGAAGGTGACGCTGGCCGCCGAAAGCACTGCGCCGTAGATCAGCACACGCGGGCGCAGCGCGCGCTTGAACATCTGCAGCCGTGTCCAGCCGTTCACCACGCCGTTCTCCGTGGAGTAGCGGATGAGCCCTTTGGCATAGCCCATCTTGTCCATCACGTCGTTGCAGACGTCGATGCAGGCTGCGCAGCCGATGCATTCGTTCTGCAGCCCGTTGCGGATGTCGATGCCGGTGGGACACACCTGCACGCACAGCGTGCAGTCGATGCAGTCTCCAAGTCCGTGAGTGGCCGAGTCCGCCTTGCGCGAGCGCGATCCGCGCGGGTCGCCTCGCTTCGCGTCGTAGGTGATGATCAGCGAGTCCTTGTCGATCAAGGCGCTCTGGAAGCGCGCGTAAGGGCACATGTACTTGCACATCTGCTCGCGCAGGAAGCCCGCGTTGCCGTAAGTCGCGGCGCCGTAGAACAGGACCCAGAACGCGTTCCAGCCGGACAAGTTCCAACTCGCCACGTCCGCTGCGAGCTCGCGGATCGGCGTGAAGTAGCCGACGAAGCTGAACCCGGTGAACAAGGCGATCGACAGCCACGCCGAGTGCTTGGCGCCCTTGCGCCAGATCTTGCGCCACCGCCACGGTTGCTGGTCCAGGCGCATGCGCGCAACCCGATCGCCCTCGATCATCCGCTCGGCCCACATGAAGATCTCGGTGTAGACCGTCTGCGGACAGGTGTAGCCGCACCAAAGGCGGCCTGCCACGGCGGTGAAGAAGAACAGCGCCAATGCAGACAGCACCAGGAGTGCCGCCAGGAAGATCAGGTCCTGCGGATAGAGCAGCAGGCCGAAGATGTAGAAGCGCTGGGCATCGAGGTCGAACAGCACGGCCTGCCGGCCACTCCACTGCAGCCAAGGCAACCCATAGAACAGAAGCTGCGTCAGCCACACGAACACCCAGCGCCAGTTCGCGAACCAACCTTTGACCGCCCGAGGGTAGATCGTCGGCTGCTTCTGGTACATCGAGACGAACTGAGCGCTGTCCTCTACTTCAGCGCTCGCTGACATGATGGGGATAACCTTCGCGGGCTTGGACATGCTCAGCGCTCGCGGGGAATCCGGCGGTAAGAGGTCGAGGCTCGAGTCATCGCTTCAGCTCGTCGAGCTTGCGCTCGATCCGGCTCCATTCCTCGGCATCCGGCAGTGCCAGCTTGGTCCTCGTGATGGGCTTCCACTCCCTGGAAAGCTCGGCGTTCAGCGCGGTGAAGTGCTGTTGATCCGTGGGCACGTCTTCCTCACCAAAGATCGCATTCACCGGGCACTCGGGCACGCAGACCGCGCAGTCGATGCACTCGTCCGGGTCGATGACCAGGAAGTTCGGACCCTCCCGAAACGCATCGACCGGACAGACGTCGACGCACTCGGTGTACTTGCACCGGATACAGGCCTCGGTGACGACGAAGGTCATCGTGCACGGCGCCCGAGGTCAGCCGCAGCAGGCGCCGCCCGAGCAGCAGGAATCGCCTCGCGCGACCGGTTGCGCGTTGACGGCATCCGCGGTGCGGGCGATCTGGATGCGCCAGACCGACGGGCCGGCCTCCAGCACCGTCCACTCGAACTGCCCGTACGAACGGTCATCGAACTGGTAGTGCAAGGGTTGCGGGTTGTGGTCATTGACCAGCTGCAGCGCCTGCCCGACGGCCAGGCCGTCGAAGCGGCCGAAGATCAGCGGGTGGCGCTCGCGGGGCGGGATGGTCCGCAGATCGAGCACATGGGTAGGTTGGATCAGGGTGGCAGTCATCGGGACCTTTCAGGGGAGTTGGGCATCACCGCGAGCGCAGCCGCGCCTTGGTGATGCGTTGAAAAACTTCAGGCTGGGATCGGCTTGTAGAAGAGCCCGAGCGCTGCGTCGCGTCACCCATCCTTGCCGTCTAGCCGGCTGGCCACCAGCCAGGGGCCGAAGCGCCAAAGGTAGAGGGTGAACGCCAGCGCCCAGGCGACTGCCGCCGCGATCAGCGCGTCGGCAGCGAGTGCCGGTGCAAGCATCGGCAGGGCCACGCGGACCACTGCCGCAGCCAGGACCAGCAGATAGGCCGTCACTTCAAGCCGTGACGCCTTGAGTGGACGGCCGGTATGGCCGCGCGCGGTCCGGGTGATCATGCCAACGATGAGTCCAGCCGTGGCGCCGACGGCAAGGGCATGGATGCCGGCAGATGTCGACACGAAGCCCATTTGAGCGGCTGCGAGCAGCGCGAAGCCCAAGGGCAGCCAGGCGTAGGCCATATGCAGCACCCACAGGATGGGCCGCGCCTTCGTGCGCCAGGGCTGCCAGTGCCACAGCCGCAATGTGTGCAGCAGGGCCGCCAAGCTGAGGCCTGCAGCCGTGATCGGGTTGACGGGCAACAGCACCCAGACCGCCAGCGACAACGCGGTCGTGGCCAGCGCAGCACGCTCGAGCCAAGGCGGCGTCTGGAGTTGCCGACCCGGCAGTGCCGACATCGTGAAGGCCGGGATGACGCGCCCGGCGATCACGCACTCGATCGTCACGATCAAAGCGAGGCCGGCGTGCAGCGCGCGCAGGGGGTCGATGCTGAACCATCCCAGCGTCGCCGCATGAAACGCGAGGTTGGAGGACGCCAGCAGCACGACCACGGCACCCAACGGGAGATTGCGGCGGTTCCCCGACTTCCAGAGCACCCGCAGCAACACTCCGGCCACCCAAGGCAGCAACAGGGCATCGAGCAACGCGTACACGACGTACGGCGCACCAAGCGCTGCCAGCCGCGCCGCCAGCCAGATTGCCGCCATCACGGCCAGGGTGGCGCCGCGCGGCGTGGACAAGCCGGTCCAGGCCTTTCCGGCCGTCAGCAGGAAACCCACGATCACCGCGACCGCAAAGCCGAACAGCATCTCGTGGGCGTGCCACAACAGCGGGGGCATCGTCGCCGGCAGCGCCGCCACGCCCAGAAGGGCTGCGACCCAGTACGGCACCGCGAGCGCCGCGAAGGCCGCCGCGCCGAGGTAGAACGGACGGAAGCCCAGCCGGAACAGCGGCCAGCCAGGCAGCGGGAACTCCATGCTCGGCGCCCTGGCGTCAGCGCTCGGCACGCCGGCCTGCGGGACGAGAGGAATGTCGCTTGACGGGCTTTTCATGATGGAGACCTGGCTTCGGGGAAGCGACGAAGCCGAATCTAAAGCTGTATGGTGTGTGCATGTTAATGACATCCGGCCCTTAAAGCAATACACTGCATGCATCTTTAAGAGGTTCCATGCGCCTTTCCGAATACACGGACTACACCTTGCGGGTGCTGATGTACTGCGCCGCACATCGGGACCGCCTGGTCACGATCGGTGAACTGGCCGAGCAGCACGGGCTGTCCCGGAATCACCTGATGAAAGTGGTCAACGACCTGGCGCACCGTGGCCTGCTCGAGACCACGCGCGGACGCGGCGGCGGGCTGCGGCTGCGGGCAGAGCCCGATCAGATCCGCATCGGCGATGTGGTGCGCGCCACCGAGACCGACTTTCGCCTGGTGGAGTGCTTCGACGCCACGACCAACGCGTGCACGCTATCGCCGGCCTGCCGGCTGAAGCACCTTTTCGACGATGCGCTGGCCGGCTACTTCAAGGCCCTGGACGGCGCCACGCTGGCGGATATGACACAGGGCCCCACCCTGCCCCGAAGCCGGACGATCGCGCCACCGGCCAGCCGCCGGCGCGCGCTGGGGACAGGACAGACCGAGGCCGGCCGCGTAGCCCGCCCCCGAGGCGGCGCGTGAAGACCGACCGATCGGAGACTCCACTCGATGACCCACGCCATCCCAGGCCACAGCGCACCCGCCGTTGGCTTCGAAGTGCCGCTGGAGATGCTGGCTGCCTGTCACGGTCGCGTCCAGCACCAGTGCGCCACCCTGCAGCGCCTTTTGCCCCACCTTCAGCGTCACGGCGCCGACCGTGACGCGCAGGAAGCAGCCAGAGCCATCATGCGCTACTTCGATTCAGCGGCACGCCACCACCATGAAGACGAGGAACACGATCTGTTCCCGGCGTTGTTGGAATCGATGGCAGGGTCGGACGCGGTGTGTCTTCGGGAACTCACCGCGTCACTTTGCGGCGACCACCGCAAGCTCGAGCAACTCTGGGGCGCGCTGCGCCCTCAACTCTTGAGCGTCAGCGAGATGACTGGCCACATCGTCGACGCCGCACTGGTCTCTTCCTTCGTTGAGCGCTACGAGGCGCACATCCGACGTGAAGAAGGCGAACTGCTGCCCATGGCCGCACGCCTGCTGGGCGAGACCGAACTGGACCGCATCGGCGTGGCGATGCGGCGCCGACGTACTCGCGTGGCTGAGCGTTGAACCGACTTCTCATTCGCACCCAAGGGACGAGCGCGACGACCGGCAACTGAAAGCGCACTTCTTTTCCAGGAGGAGATCATGATGCCCCGGCAAGACGAAGAAGGCTATCTCGTGGAGCCAACTGACTGGACTTCAACGTGGGCTGGCCAGATCGCGGCTGAGCAGGGAATCGCATTGACAGACGATCACTGGTTCGTGATCAGCTTCATGCGCGAACAGCAGCAAGAGCGCCAGGTCACGCCCGACGCCCGGCATGTCATGCGTCACCTCGAACAGCGGTACCCCGGCCAAGGTCGAAAGCGCCTCTTTGAACTGTTTCCCTACGGCTACGTCGCTCAAGCCTGCAAGATTGCCGGCATGAAGCGCCCGCGCGCTTGGAGCACGGGCTAGAAGCGTCCGTGAGATGCCAATGGCGCCGCCTCTGTGGAGCCCCGCGTCGACCCGAACAGCCCGTGAGGTAAACCACGGCCTGAACGCCCGAGCGGAGAATCGGATGCCGTAGGATGTGCTTGACACGGGTCTTCACGATCGCCTCGGCAATGCAGACCTCGCGCGTCACTTCGTTGCTGCTGGCGCGACCACATGGCCAACGCGGCAAGTCACCCCGCCGGGCAACGCCTGCAGCATCTAGGTTCGACTGTCCACGGAAGCCCATCAGGCCTTTGTCGGACGCCAGGTCTCCAGGAGAGGGGCGACGGGCTCTCGCTGCCGGGGGTGCGCTGGCTGCCGCGGTCGCCCGGCAACGATCCAGCAGGCCAGGCTCTCGTCCGAGTCGCAGAAGGCGGCTTTGATCGCTTCATCCGACACCGAGAGGCCGCTGAGGGACTTCGCCGCGAAGCCCATCACATGGAGGGCGTTCAAGAAGTTCATCAGTCCAGCGCCCACGCACATCCACTGTTCGTGCACCGGCACGTCGGGGACATCGGAGCAGATGCGGGCCACGAGAGCGGCCAGCCCAGGGCCGTTGAAGGCCCGTGCCCTGGCCCTCTCGACGTCGTCGGGCGGCTGACCACGTTCCAGGGCACCTTGCGCGAACAACTCTGATAGCGCAAGCCGCTGATCGTCGCCGACGATGACAAACCGGAACGGCCGGAGCGCACCATGGTCCGGTGCCCGCTCCGCGACCCGGGCCGCGCGCATCCAAGCCTCCATGGTCGGTCCGGGCGCCGCGAGGTACTTGGGTCCGGTCGAGAAGCGCTGGCCGAGCAGGTGCAACAGGTCCTGCCCAGCCGACGCGGGCAGCCGATCCGGGCCCGGAGGCACAGCCTGCATCGTCATCCGGACCGCCCGGCCAGGTACACCGCAGCCTGTACGCGCGAGCTGAGGTTCAGCTTGCGCAGGATGTGCTGGACATGGATCTTCACGGTCGCCTCGGCGATGCTCAGTTCGCGCGCCACTTCCTTGTTGCTGGCCCCCTTGGCGATGAGTGCCAGGATCTCGCGTTCGCGTGGCGACAGGCTGTGGATCGGATCCTGATCGATCGCCGGCGGCGGAATCGCCTCGCCCTGCCCGGCCTGGAAAGCGCTGACCAGCTTGCTGGTCATCTCGGGGCTCACCACCGAATCCCCGGCCATCGTGCGCTGGATGACCGCCGCCAGCATCTCGCTGTCCATGGTCTTGAGCAGGTAGCCTCGGGCACCGCCTCGGAGTGCCGCGGCCAGGTCGCGCTCGTCTTCGCTGACCGTCAGCATCAGCACCCGCGCCTGCGCGCGGATCAGCGAGCCCGTGAGCACCGGGGTGGCGGTCAGCAGGCCGAACTCGGTGGCCGACAGGCCAAGGCTCTTCTTCAGCGGGATCCCGATGACGCCAAACATCATCCAGACCATGAAGCAGACGGTGAACGCCAGCGTGCTCACGACGAGCACGGACCACGCCTGGCGTGGGATGTCGGTAGGGAGGGCGGTGGGGTTGGTATGGGAAGCCATGATGCTGACTCGACCGGGGTTGGCGAGACTGTCCGCCCGGCCTATGTCCGTGACCAGCCGACCGGTGGCTAGGCGCGGCACGGCAGAAGAACGATGGGGCCACGCCGGTACATAGTTCTGAAGAACTACTCCGGGCGGGTTTGCCCGGGCCGTTGACTTGCGTCAACGTCGCAACGTCGCCGGCTCGCCCAGACTGGTCCGGCCATGCCCGCTGAACACGCTTCTCGCATCGATCCTGCCGCCCAGGCGGCGACACTGATCGAGCACATCCAGACCCGCTACCACGACACCCATCGGCGATCGCTTGCGCAGTTGCTGCCCCTGGCCAGCCAGGCCGTCGCGCTCGGTCTCCATGTCGGCGTGGTCGAGCAACTGGCCTCGATCGGCAATGCGCTCGAGCAGCACATGTTCAAGGAGGAGATGCGGCTCTTCCCGATGATGGAACAGGGCGGCAACACGCTCATTGGGCGCCTGATCGAGGATCTGCATCGAGAGCACGGCGAGCATCTGCCGGCCGTGCAGGAGTTGCAGAGCCAACTTCGCGCGACCGATGCGACGGGCGCGGCGCAACCGATCCTGGCCCAGCTCGTCCGGGGCGTCGACGACTTCGCCCGCGAGCTGGCCGAACATATCCGCCTCGAGGACGAGGTGTTGTTCCCCCTGTTCTGCCACTCCGCTGCCGCGGGCGCGCGGACGGCCCTCATCCCCTAGACAGCGAGGTTCAGAAGTCATGGATCCACATTCACCGCAGGAGAATCGGCCCTCGCTCGATGAGACCGCTCGCGCCGAGTTGCTGGCCGCGCTCAATGAGCTGCTCGAAGCCGAGCGCGCAGGAGCGCGCGTGGCCATGGAGACAGGCCGCGAGATCCACTCACAGGAGCTGGCCGCCCTGGTGGCCGACATTCACAAGGACGAAGTGCACTGGTGCGGCATGCTGATGCGGACGATCAAGTCCCTCGGCGCCACGCCTTCGAGCGCAACGGGCGCCTTCCATGGCAAGGCGATGGCGATCCCTGACGTCGACGATCGGCTGAAGTTCCTCAATCGGGGTCAAGCCTGGGTCGTGCGAAAGCTCGAAGCCTTGCTCCCCCGGCTGGATGTCCCGCAAGCACGCGCAGACCTGGAGGCGATGCTGCAGGCCCATCGTCAGAACATCGAGCGGGTCGAGTCGCGTTTCTCTGAAGGCGGCACACCCGAACCCGGCGGCGCGGCCGGCAAGACAGAACCCACCGAGCCTTCGGCGCTGATCGAGTACATCCTGCAGCGCTTCCACGAGGTCCACCGTCAGCAGGTGCCCGAACTGATCGAGCTGGCAACCAAGGTGGAATCCGTCCATGCGGATCATCCGGACGTGCCGCGGGGTCTGACCGTGCTTCTGCAGCAGATGCACTCGGAATTGCTGGATCACATGGCCAAGGAAGAAGGCGTGCTCTTTCCGATGCTGGCGCGAGGCGGAAGCTCCTTCGTGACCCACCCCATCTGCGTGATGATGTCGGAGCATGAGGAACACGCCCACCGGCTGACGCAGCTGATGGCACTGACGCGGCAAGCCACGCCGCCGGCGGGCGCCTGCAGAACATGGGTTCGGCTCTGCACGGCAACGAAGACTTTTGCCGAAGACCTGCAGAAGCATATTCAACTGGAGAACACAGTGCTGTTCCCGCAGTTCGACAGTTCGCTTGCACGGCAAGGGTAGCGGCCGCGCGATGAGCAAGCGGTTCCCGGTGAAGCCTGCGCATCCTGAGCGGATCTGCTGGGGATGCGACCGGTACTGTGCGGCCGATTCGATGATGTGCGGGAACGGGAGCGTGGCCACTCTTCATCCGTCCGAACTCTTCGGAGCGGACTGGGAGAGTTGGGGAACCCACCCGCAGCCGCCGGCAGGCGCTGGCGCCGAGACTGTCCCTGTGCAGGGTGCTGTAACGGGGACCGAGCCCCCTCCCGAGCAATGAGCCCCCGCACAGACGAATGCCTCGCGTCGAACGCGCCCCAGCATGCATACGCACAGTCGGCCCATGCGGGCTGCGTTTTCGAGGTCAGGGCCAGAACCTTTGCCGATGGTTCTGGAAGCTATGTGCAGGTGGTGGTGCATGCACCCGCCAACGCCCCTCATGTACAGTCGGCGCAGTACGTGACCGACGACGCGACGGCTGCGGGCGCTTTGAGAGCCGGCATCGCCATCGCGAAGTCGATGATCGTGGATCGGGTCCAATGGGGCCCCGGACAACTTTCGCGGGATAGTCACGCGTCTGGACCATCCTGACTCCCTGCGCGACGATGAAGAATCTGCTGGAAAACAGCCGAGGGCTGCTGTGGCTGGGCTTCCAGTGGCAGACCGTCGATGCCCGCGAGCGAACGCGCGATGTTGCGGGGGCCGTGCTTGGGCTTCTGCTGACAGGTGGCTTCAGCTGGTGGGCGTGGGGGGCCGACTCGGTGTGGCTCGGCGCGCCGATGGGCGCCTCGGCTGTGCTGTTGTTCGCCGTTCCCAGCAGCCCGCTGGCCCAGCCCTGGCCGGCGGTGGTGGGCAATCTCACGGCCGCGCTGGTCGGTGTGTTCATCTACCGCACCATGGGCGCCTCGCCCGTGGCCGCTGCGCTGGCCGCCGGCCTGGCACTGGCGCTGATGTTCCCCTTGCGTTGCGTGCATCCGCCAGGCGGCGCGGTGGCCCTCACGGCGGTGGTGGGTGGCGCCGAGGTGCACCAGCTGGGATACGGGTTCGCGCTGGCGCCGATTGCGTTGAACTCGGCAATGCTCGTCGCGTGCGCGCTGGTCTGGCGGCGCCTGACGCACAACCACGTGGCACCGCATCCGGTGGTCCATGCCAACCGCCATCGCACGGCCGATGCGGCGCCGCAGGACCGCATCGGCATGACCACCGACGACCTGGACGCCGCATTGCGCAGCTTCAATGAGCTGTTCGACATCGACAGCCAGTCGCTGGAACAGGTGTTGCGGCACGCCCAGGGGCTGGCCTGGGAGCGGCAGTTCGGCAAGGTGCGCTGCGCCGACATCATGTCGCGCGATCTGGTCACGGTTGAATTCGCCACACCGCTGCAGGAAGCCTGGACCTTGCTCCACCGCCACCGCATCCGGGCGCTGCCCGTGGTGGACCGTGCCCGGCGGGTGATCGGCGTCGTCACACTGGTGGACTTCCTCAAGCACGCCCGGCTGGACCCGCGCGATCACCTGAGCCTGGGGCAGCGCATCCGCAAGCTGTTGGCGCCCACGCCGGGCGATTACTCCGACAAGGCCGAGGTCGTCGGGCAGATCATGACCAGCCCCGTGCACACCGTGACAGAGGAAGACGCAGTGGTCGAGCTGGTGCCCAGGCTCTCCGACGAGGGCATGCACCACTTGCCCGTCGTCGACGCGCAGCGCCGGCTCTCCGGCATGGTGACCCAGTCGGACCTGGTGGCCGCCTTGTACCGCTCGCAATCGTCACTTCAGACGGTCAAGTCGACCTGAGCCGGCGTCGTTGAAACATGGAGAGTCACTCCCACGACGCTTCACCACGAGCACGGCGCTGTGGCGCCGTGCCTACCGGCGCCTTCCGCTGCGCTATGCACGTTCTACTGGGGCGCGTTGCTCCCGCTCAGCAGGTACGCTGCGAGCACGGAGCGCATGATCGAGGCAATGGGGATCGGGTTCCTCGATGCCGTTCCGCGCATGTTCCTCTCGATCGCGGTGGCGGCCTGGTGCACGGCGCTTCTTGGGCTGGTTTCGGGGTTTCTGGGCCGCACGCGGCAGGCGGCGGTGCCATGACCTCCTCAGCCCCCAGACCTCGGGAGCCGGTTTCATCGTGACACGCAGCCTCGCCATCCGGCACGTCGCATTCGAGGACCTCGGCACCCTCGCTCCCGTTCTGGACCAATCCGGCATCGCGCCCCACTATCTGGACGGCTGGAGTCCGGATCTGGCCCATGTCGATCCCGTCGCCCCGGACCTGGTCGTGGTGTTGGGCGGCCCCATCGGTGTCTACGAGGTCGCCGCCTACCCCTGGCTCGCGCACGAGATCGGATGGCTGCGAACGCGTATGCTGGCCGGTCGGCCCACGCTCGGCATCTGCTTGGGAGCTCAGCTGATCGCCGCCGCGCTGGGCGCTCGCGTGTACCCAGGGCCTTCGAAGGAACTCGGCTGGACGCCGCTGCAGCTGAGCGCTGCGGGGCGCGTTTCGGCCCTGGCTCCGCTGGCCGGCAGGTTGACCTCGATGCTGCACTGGCACGGCGACACCTTCGACCTGCCCGAAGGTGCTCAGCTGCTGGCCAGCACGGCGTCGTACCGGCATCAGGCCTACCGGTGGCAGCAGCATGTGCTGGGCCTGCAATGCCATCCCGAACTGGACAGTGCCACGTTCGAGCGATGGCTGGTGGGCCACGCGCTGGAACTTGCCCAGACCGGCGTCGACGTGCCCGCGTTGCGCGCCGAGACGGCGGCCCGGTCCGGCACACTGGCTCGGCAGGCGGCTCTGGCCTGGCGGCGGTGGCTGGCCGACGTGGGTCTGGCGTCTGCTGAATGAGTTTTCCGCCCCCTGAGGCCGCTGCAGCCGAGTCGACCCGCGCGCCAAGCTGGCGTGCCCAACGGCTGCTCAGCTCGCCCCATCGGCTGTGCTTCTTCTGGGCCGGTTTGCAGTGGGCGGTCAGCGCCGGCTGGTGGGCAGCCGAGTTGCTCGCTGGGCCACGCGCCGGTGATTCTCAGCATCTGGTGCCTTTGGTGGCGTGGCACGGACTCTGGTTCAGCCTGGGCGCCATGCCCCTGTTCGTGGCCGGCTTCGTGTTCACCGCAGGTCCGCGGTGGCTACATACCACCCCTATCGACACGCGCCAGCTTTGCGTGGGAGTGGGATTGTTTTCGGCAGGCTGGCTGCTGGCACTGCCGCTTGCCGGGGTGGACGCTCGAGCCGTTGCGGCCATGTTGCTCGCGGCTGCGATTGGCCAGTCGCTTCTGGTCGAACGGGCGCTGGCCCTGCTGCGCACGGGTCGCTCCGGAGAGCGCGTGCACGTCGCTCTGATCACCATCGCCATGGCAGCCATGGCGCTGACACTCTTGGCCGCAGCGCTGGCATTGGCCACCGGTTGCGTGGAGTGGCTGCAGCCTCTGGCACAGGCCGGGTTGTGGTGCGGACCCGTCTTGGTGTTCGTGGCGGCCTCGCATCGCATGCTTCCATTCCTCGGCGATGGCCTGTGGCCGGCGCTGGATCGAGGCTGGCCCCGTTGGCCGCTGTGGCTGCTGGTATCGCTCGTCCCTGTTCAGGCGGTCGGTGCGTTGTTGCCCAACATGGCCCCGCTGCCCCCGTGGCTGCGGTTCGTTGGCTTCGGCCATTTGGTCGTCGTGTGCGTCGCCAGTGCTGGCCTCACACTTCGCTGGGTGGGACACCCCGCGATGCGCACGCCCATGCTGAGGATGCTCTTCGGCGCGGCCTTGTGGTGGCTGCTGGCGTTGCTGCTGTTGACGGCTGCGGCACTCCCCGCGTTGTCCGATGAGAGCGCCAGGCGGCTCGGACTCGCCGGCCTGCACGCCTTGGGCATGGGTTACCTGGGCGGCACCTTGCTGACCATGGCGACACGCGTAAGCGCCGCGCACCAGGGAATCGCCCGCGCGATCGACGGTGTCGCTCGCCTGCTCTATGTGGTGCTTCAGACCGCCGTGCTCGCCCGGCTATGCGCCTTGCTCTGGCCGCAGGCCGCTTCGGTTTGGCTGCCTGCAGCCGCCGTGGCCTGGAGCTTCGTGACCGCGTTCTGGCTGCTGCGGCATGGCCGCTGGCTGGGCCAACCGCCCAGAGCCCGCTCGCGTTCGTCCCGGTCACCGATCATTGCCGCAATCGAGAAGCGTTGACGGCCGAGAAGTCTCGGTCGACGTCGACGTCGCAGGGCCGTGTGCGGCCCGACGATCAACGAAAGCTGAGTTGCGGGACCCGCGCCTTCAGCGCCTCGCGCCATGACGCGGCGAGCGCCGCGGCCGGGCCGCCGCCGGGCGGGCGTCCCGCCTGCAACACCCAGCGCTGCACGCCGTGCGACGCCAGCCAATCGGCCAGCATCAGCAGCGCAGGCTCGGGCAGCCACCGCGGATGCCATGTGGTGCGCAGTTCGTACGCCACGCCTGACTGCTGCACCAGTTGCAGCGCCCGCGCGGTTTCCCGCACGCTGCCCGGCGCGCCCGTCAGCGCCGGCAGTTGGGGCGGCGCGGCCTTGATGTCCAGCGCCACCCAGTCCAGCAGCGGCAGCATGCGGCTCAAGTGCGCAGCCGAGACGCCAGCCGTGTGCAGCGCCGTGGCCAAGCCTGCCTCGCGCACTTCGGCCAGGGCCGACGGCAGCGCCGGGTCCAGCGTGGGTTCACCGCCGCTGAACACCAGTCCGTCGAGCAGGCCGATGCGGGTCCGCCAGCGCGCGCGCAGGTCAGCCCAGCGAAGCCCGGCCTGGGGCGCGCACTGAGACTGCAAACCCGGGTTGTGACAGTAGCTGCAGCGCCAGGGACAGCCTTGCACGAAGACGACGGCCGCCAAACGGCCCGGCCAGTCCTGCGTGGAGAAAGGCTCGAAGCCGCCCACCGACAAGGCATCGGCGGCCACCATGGATGACACTCAGGCGCAGGCCGGAAGCACTTGCGAGGCCTCGGCAAGACCCTCGGTCACCATGGCGCAGTCCTTGGCCACGAAGCTCAGGCGCTCGGCATGCTCGCCTTGCTTGCCGATGTTGAACGAGGCCACTGGCCGGTGGTAGCCCATCACGCGGGTCCAGACCTCGCAGGGCTGGCGCTCGTGGATGGCGAGTTCCGGGTGGTGGATGGCGGTCTGGCTGTGGCTCATGAAGATCCTTTCAGGGGCTGGGTCGATGCATGGAGCGGGCGCCCGGCGCACCCTGCGCCGGCGGTTTGGGCTCAGGGGGCTGCCGCTTCGGCTTGCGCGCTGCGCTTGCGCTGCAACGCCAGCTCGTCGCACTGCGGACAGAACTGGTGTTCGCCCGACAGGTAGCCGTGAACCGGGCAGATCGAGAACGTGGGCGTGACGGTGATGTAGGGCAGGCGGAAGTTCTCCAGCGCACGCCGCACCAGGCTGCGGCAGGCCTGGGCATCCGGCAAGCGCTCGCCCAGGTAGAGGTGCAGCACCGTGCCGCCGGTGTACAGGCGCTGCAGCGGCTCCTGGCGAGCCAGGGCCTCGAACGGATCGCTGGTGAAGCCCACCGGCAGCTGGGTGGAGTTGGTGTAGTAGGGCTGGCGCTCGCTTCCGGCCTGCAGGATGCCGGGGTAGCGCCGCCGGTCCTCCTTGGCGAAGCGGTAGGTCGTGCCCTCGGCCGGCGTGGCCTCCAGGTTGAAGAGGTGACCCGTGCCCTCCTGGAACTCGGTCATGCGCGCGCGGATGTGCTGCAGCCAGCGCAGCGCAAAGGCCTCGCCCCAGGGCGTGGTGATGTCTTCGGTGCCGCCGCTGAAGTTGCGGATCATCTCGTTGACGCCGTTCACCCCGATGGTCGAGAAGTGGTTGCGCAGCGTGCCGAGGTAGCGCTTGGTGTAGGGGTACAGGCCACCGTCGATGTAGCCCTGGATCACTTTGCGCTTGATCTCGAGGCTGTCGCGCGCCAGGTCCAGCAGTTCGTCGGTGCGCGCCAGCAGCGCGGCCTCGTCGCCGGCATACAGGTAACCCAGGCGGGCCCCGTTGAGCGTGACGACACCGACCGAGCCGGTCTGCTCGGCCGAGCCGAACAGGCCGTTGCCACGCTTGAGCAGCTCGCGCAGGTCGAGCTGCAGCCGGCAGCACATGCTGCGCACCATGTGCGGCTGCAGATCGCTGTTGAGGAAGTTCTGGAAGTACGGCAGGCCGTAGCGCGCCGTCATCTCGAACAGCGCATCGCAGTTGAGATGGTCCCAGTCGAAGTCGCGTGTGATGTTGTAGGTGGGGATGGGAAAGGTGAAGGCGCGGCCCTTGGCATCGCCGGCGCACATCACGTCGATGTAGGCGCGGTTGATCAGGTCCATCTCAGCCTGCAGGTCGCCGTAGGCAAAGGGCATCTCACGCCCGGCGATCACCGGCACCTGCTCGCGCAGGTCTTCCGGGCAAGTCCAGTCGAAGGTGAGATTGGTGAATGGCGTCTGGGTCCCCCAGCGAGAGGGCACGTTGAGGTTGTGCACCAGCTCCTGCAGGCACTGGCGCACCTGTTCGTAGCCCAGTGAATCGACGCGTACGTAGGGCGCCAAGTAAGTGTCGAAGGAGCTGAACGCCTGGGCGCCGGCCCATTCGTTCTGCAGCGTGCCCAGGAAGTTGACGATCTGCCCGATCGCGCTGGACAGGTGTTTGGGCGGCGCCGAGCCCACCTTGCCCGGGATCCCGTTCAAGCCCTCGTGCAGCAGCGTTCGCAGCGACCAGCCGGCGCAATAGCCCGAAAGCATGTCGAGGTCGTGGAGGTGAAGGTCGGCCTCGCGGTGGGCCTGCCCCACGGCCGGCGGGTACACATGTTCCAGCCAGTAGTTGGCCGTCACCTTGCCCGCCACGTTCAAGATCAGCCCGCCCAGCGAATAGCCCTGATTGGCGTTGGCGTTGACGCGCCAGTCCTCGCGGGCCAGATATTCGTTGACCGATCGCCCCACATCGACCATGCAGCCGCGGTCGGCACGCAACAGGCGGTGCTGCTCGCGGTAGGCGATGTAGGCACGCGCCGTTTCGAGATGGCCGGACTCGATCAGCACGGCCTCGGCTTCGTCCTGGATGCGCTCGATGTGCGCCACGCGGCCGGCCAGCCGCGCGGTGACACGTTGTGCCAGGTCCTGCGCACGCACGACGTCGAACTCGCCGGTGGCGACACCCGCGCGTGCCAGCGCGTCGGCGATCTTGCCGACCTGGAACGGCGCGCTCTGGCCTTCGCGCTTGATGACCGCCACGGGCGCTAACGGGTTCACCTGGAGTTGATGCTGCATGCGCTACCTATAGTGTTTGGTACTGAACGAAAACGCTATATGTAGTGTCCTTGGGGATCAGTCGAAGTGGATTTGATCCAGCGCATGCTCTTGGGCGATCGCAGCCAGTGGACTCTGGATATCTCTTTGCGTTAGCGCAAGACCATACTTGCCGCGCGTTTCCAGACTTCTCCGTTTTGCCTGCCATCCGAGGCCAGCATCGCGCTCCGGCCCTTCTCCCATGCTGGCCACGCACACCAACCTGCCCTCAAGCCCCCAACTTGTCTGCCCAGCCGGCAGCCTGCGTGCCCTCACCGTGGCCGTGGATGCCGGCGCCGATGCCGTCTATCTGGGCCTGAAGGACGCGACCAACGCCCGCAACTTCGCCGGCCTGAACTTCGACGAGACACAGATCCGCGAAGGCATCGCCTACGCGCATCGGCGTGGCGCGCAGGTGCTGATGGCGCTGAACACCTTTGCCGACGCGCGCAGCCCCGAGCCGTGGTTCGCCGCGGCCGACAAGGCCGCCGAACTGGGCGCGGACGCGCTGATCGTGGCCGACACCGCGGTGATGGGCCACTGCGTGCGTCATCTGCCGAGCCTGCGCCTGCACCTGTCGGTGCAGGCCTCGGCCACCAGCCATGCGGCCATCGAGTTCTACCGCCAGCGCTACGGTGTGCAGCGGGCAGTGCTGCCTCGCGTGGTGGCGGCGGACCAGATTGCCAAGATCATCGAAGGAACCTCGGTGGAGATCGAGGTCTTCGGATTCGGCAGCCTGTGCGTGATGGTCGAGGGCCGCTGCGCGCTGTCGTCCTATGCCACCGGACAGTCGCCCAACACGGCCGGGGTCTGTTCTCCGGCATCGGCCGTGAGATGGCAAGAGGGGGCCGACGGCGTGCGCGCCCGGCTGGGCGGTGTACTGATCGACCACTACGCGCCAGATGAGCCGCGCGGCTACCCGACGTTGTGCAAGGGCCGGTTCGATGTGGATGGCCAACGCTCGCATGCGCTGGAAGAACCCACGAGCCTCAACACCATGGCGATCCTGCCGCAGCTCATCGCCATGGGCGTGCGCGCTTTCAAGATCGAGGGCCGTGAGCGCAGCGCCGCCTATGTGGGCGATGTCACACGTACCTGGCGCGCGGCGATCGACGCTGCCTGCGCTGCCGCCGCGCAAAGCAAGGCTTTCCAGCCCCAGCCGGCATGGACCCAGGCGCTGTCGCGCCATGCGGAAGGGGCGCAGACCACGCTGGGTGCGTTCGAGCGCCCCTGGCGATGAAGGAACCGCCCATGGATGCCCCTCACCACGCTACTCGCGACACGTCCGTCGCTCAGGCCCCGGCGCTGTCCCATCTATCCGAATCGAAGTCCAGACGCTTCGGCCTGACCGTAGGACCGGTGCTGTACCTCTGGTCGCGTGCACGCCTGTTGGACTTCTACGGCGGGATCGCGGAATCGCCCGCCGACTGCGTAGTCCTGGGCGAAGTGGTGTGCGCGCGCCGCCGCGAGCTGCGCCTGGACGACTGGCTGGCGCTGGCGCGCGAACTCACCCAGGCCGGCAAGCAGGTCATCCTGGCCACGCAGGCGCTGGTGGAAACCGAGGCCGATCTGCGCCTGATCGAGCGCCACGCCGATCTCGCCTGCCATGCCGTGGAGGCAGGCGATGCGTCGGCACTGGCCTTGCTGCGCGGCCGCGTGCCGCTGGTGCTGGGTCCGCACGTCAACGTCTACAGCCAGGCCGCACTGCGCGAGCATGCCGATCTGGGCGTGCTGCGCTGGGTGCCGCCACTGGAGCTGTCGCTCGCTGCGGTCGCCCATATCAACCCGGCGGGACAGCCGGTGCGCGGACCCGACGGCGGCGCCATAGTCACCGAGGTGTGGGCATTTGGCCGATTGCCTCTGTCGTTCTCGGCGCGTTGCTTCACTGCGCGCCATGCCGGCGTTCCCAAGGATCAGTGCGGCTACCCCTGCATGGACGACCCTGATGGCCGTCTGGTCCGCAGTACCGAAGGCCAGTCATTCCTGGTGCTCAACGGCACCCAGATTCAATCGGCCGGTGTGCACAACCTGCTGGAGCATGGCGCCGCGCTGGCATCCTGCGGGGCTACCCGCGTGCGGCTGTCGCCGCAGTCATCCGGCTTCACGAAAGTGATCGAAGACTTCGACGCTGTCTTGAACGGCGACCAGCCGGCCGAGGGACGACTGGCCGGCTGGGCCGAAGCCGGCGTCCCTCGGCCACTCGTGACCGGATATGCCTTCGGCGGCGCGGGCATGAACACGGTGCAGGCGGAAGTGGCGGGAGTAGACGCATGATCTCCATTCGCCGACCACCGCGGTGGTTGTCCGCCCGGGTCGATGCGGTCGCTGCCCACTTGGACCGCTTGGCACCACCGCCACGCTTGCTGGCGCGCGCGATCGCCAAGCTGGCCGGAGGCGTCACTCAATTGCCCAGCGCGCCGCCGTCGACCCTGGTGGCCGCGGCCATCAACCGGGCGTTGTGGCCGCGCTTCCCGCCCGAGTTGCGCGACGGGTTGGCGGGTCGCGTCGTGGCAATGGAAATCACCGACCTGGGCGTGCGCGTGAGGCTGTGCGCGGGCCCGCGGGGCTTCTCTGCGGCCGGCGAGCAGGCGGTGGCGGCGCTGCGCATCGCCTCTCGGACCTCAGGCTGGTGGCGACTGGCTCGCGGCCTGGACGATTCCGATCGCTTGTTCTTCGATCGCGTGCTGATGATGGAGGGTGACACGGAGCTTGGACTTCTGCTCAAGAACTCGCTGGACGCCCTCGGTCCGCTGTGGCCGGTGGCCACGGCCCAAGAGCAACGCTGATTGCCGCAGACCTGTCATCAGGCGTTCATCCGTTCGGCGATTCCCGGCGCGAAGTGGTTCCGGCACCGCTGCAGTCGTCGTCTTCCTCGGGCCCAGTCGTTGTTCCCTCGCTGCAGACGGTGCGCGGCGATTTCAGCCAGCAGTCGGCTATCCAACACTTTGCCGTCCCATCCTCGCCCGTCGATGGGCAGCGCCAAGGGTGCGAACGCCGTGCGACAGCTTCTATGAGTGACCTCGACGGCCAGCTGCTCGAGTCAAAATTTCGATTCGCCAAATGAGGTCCTGATAAGACACTTCTCAAGACGTGAGCTACGCCGATGCGGTGCGAGTGGTATCCCCGGCGCGACGGTCAGCTCTATGCCAGCGAGGCAACCGGCGGCTTCTGGCCGATTCGAGCCAACCAAGAGTTCAGATCGGTCTCCAGAAGCCGGTCGCCCGAAGGTGATCTTTGGCACGACATTGGAGCGCGTCATGAAGGTCCGGTTGTACCGACATCGTTCAGTTGATGGCCCTTTCTGACACCAGCCACTCGATCCGAGCCGTCTGGCACAGCAGGCATTTGCGGCGACGACATCGGCGTCTGAATCCAAGCCCGGGACTGCCGAATCACCCGCTTCACCTCATCATGGACCGCAGCTACGAGGGCAACGAGACTCGGCAACTCGCCCTTGGCCTGGGATTCGTCCCGGTCGTGCCGCCAATGAGCACGCGCGTCGAACCGTGAAAGCGCGACCGTGCGATGTACCGGCATCGCATCGAAGTTGAGCGCTTGTACCGCAGGCTCAAGGGCTATCGCCGCATCTTCTCAAGGTTCTAGAAGTCCGACGTCATGTTCATCGCCTTCAATAGCTTTGCACTTATCGCGGACGGAAAACGGTTGTGCTAATGGGCCTAGCGAAGGTGCGCCGGCGTGACACTCCCTAGATCTCGATGATATCGATCGCGTAGGAATCCAATAGTTATTTTGGGAAAGCGCCAAAAAAGCTAAGGTCGATTCCGATGCGGAGGTAAAAAGTTCTGCAGCTTTTGCGGATACTTGATTCAAGCGCAGAAGAAAGCTCGATGCGCGATTCGCGAGGCCCGTTCACACACCCACAGGAGATTACATGAACAAGTTTAAGCAAATCAAGATCGTCGCCGAAAGCGCATCCACCATTGAGGCTGCGCTCGCTGCGGCAAACGGGAAGGCAACAAGGCACACCTTTTCCACCTACAACGAAATTGCCGACCTTGCCAGATATGGTGAGACGCGCCTCGAGAGAATGAGGTTGCCGCAAGCCGAGCGCCCTGGCGCAAAGGTCGATGCCACGTCCGGCGACGCGATGCCAAAGGCGTATAAGTACACTCGGAATGGCACAAGAGTGCAATTGCTGCGTCGCGGCGCTGGTTGGTACCTGCAGGCCGCTGAAGTGTGCACGTTGTGGCCGCAGGACCGCGGCGGCGCGCGCCTTACGCTCACAGCCGAGCAGGATGCCGAGGCCCTTCGGCGGTTCCGGGCCACCTACACCTTCGAACGGGAGGCCACTGCCTTGCCCATGCACGCCATCTGCTTCTTGGCAGCGTTTGGCGACGTGCACGCGCAGGAGGTGGTCGCTTGGCTTCTGCCTCAGCTGTCAGCAGCGCAGGAGTCTGATGTGCGGGCTGTGATCTACGCCCGCGACACGCGGTCGGTCATGGAGGCAATCCTGGGCGACATCGAGCGCGCACAAAACGACGAGGGCTTCGCGGCCGCTGCCTGATCGCTGACGGCACCAACGGGCGACCGTGGCGTCGCATGTACATGCTTACCAGCCACCTCGTAACCGAGGACAACGTCGGCCCGAGCCTGCAAGTGCATTCGAGTGATCCGCCTTAGGATTGTCCGCGTTGCGCAGACGGAGGAGTCAAATGCCTGAGAGCCACCCGTCGCCAACGACTATTGATGACCGGGTCCGGGTCTACATCAATGTAGCACTTGGCTGACCTTCGCCAGCAAGGGATGCGAACTGGCGGTCAGCTATCTGGCGCGGCCGCGAACTGGTAGTCCCGGCCAGTTCCGGCCATACACGGCCGGCTGCTTTACCGCGTTTCACCTGGTATTGCGGACGCCGCGCGGCCTACTGCGTCGTCTGGTAGGTCAGCTCGTTGTAGGGACGCCTGATGTGCGCATTCTTCGCGATATGCAGCAATCGCCGCCGGCGTGCGCCGCGTCGAGGAGCTGACGGGCGACAACGCGCTGGCCTACGTACAGGACATGGGAGGCGCGTTGGGAGGCGTGGCCGGCACGCTGCGCGTGGTTGAGCCCTGGGGTGCCGGCCCGCGCCAATGCCCTGCTCGACCAGATGCGCTTGCTGGAGAAGGCGTTGAACGCGCTGAAGCGCAGGTTGGCGTGGGCGCAGGCCGACGAACCGGTGGCGCGTGCGCTGCAGGTGGCCGGCATCAAGATGCTGGCCGCCACGCTGCAGGGCGCCGATGCCAAGGCGCTGCGCGAGGAGACCCTGGGCAAGCTGAAGGACAGGCTTAAGGGCGCAGCGATCGTGCTGGCCACTGTCGATGGCGGCAAGGTGCAGCCGGCCGTCGGCGTCGCTCCCAACCACATGGTCAACATCGAGGCCGGCAAGCTGGTCAACTTCGTCGGCCAGCAGGTCGGCGGCAAGCCGGACATGGCGATGGACGGTGGCACCGATCCGTCGAAGCCGTCCGCGGCGCTGGATTCGGTGCGCGGCTGGGTGGCGGAGCAGATCTGACCCCCGCGAATAGGGGAGTTGGCGGCTGCGCCGCTGAGCATGACAGGCGCAGATAATCCCGGTAATGGCGGGCGCGGCGCCTTCTTGGCGCGCGCAGCCGATGCCGCGAGGAGGAGCCGTCCGATGAAGCTGCACCCTGCCCTCGAATCCGCTGGCCGCCGGCCTTGGGCCGCGCTGGGCGTCCTTCTGTTGATGAGTTCGCTGGCTATGGCGCCGGCTCAAGCCCAACCGTTGCCGCCCGCCGGCCCCTATTACGGTGTCGGCATCGACGGGTTCGGCAGCAAGGAGGCCACCAGCTTCGGCCCGCTGGACATGTCCAACGAGTTCGGTTCGGCCAGCGCCATCGTCGGCACGAACCCGCAGCCCTTCGTCAGCCTGAATGTGACGTCCAGCGATCCGACATATGGCGCTCACGACACGTCGGCCTTCGGCACGCTGGGCTACTACGTCCGTGTGGCGGGGCCGGTGGGTGGTGAGGTACCGGTGTGGATAACGGCCAGCGGCTTCCTCACGTACAGCAGTTCGAATGCCAATCTGAACGGTTCGTTGAAGATCGTGCGCCAGAACTTCAACACGCCGTTGGTGGAAGAGAACATTTGCCACCACAGCCTTTTCTGCGGGACGACGGACAACGATTCGTTCGCGCTGAAGCAGAAGCCATTCACCTTCGTGGCCGGCGCGCTCTATTACGTGAGCATGGTGGCGCAGGCCACGGCCATGACCAATGGCGGCGGCAACGGCTACGCCACAGTGTTCCTGGACCCTTACTTCGAGATCGACCCGAACTTTGCGAAGGCCAGCGACTACACGCTGCAGTTCAGCCCCGGTATCGTGCAACAGCCGGTGCCGGAGCCGGGCACCGTGGCGCTGTGGCTGGCCGGGCTGGGCCTTCTGGCCGGCGCGCGCCGGCCGCATCGCAAACGCGCTAGCTGAACCTGCCCGCAGCCGGCATCAGACTTGCTCGTCGTTGGCCGCCGCGGCGGCACTGCGCTCGACACAGTTTGTCAGGCCGGTGCGGCTTGGGGCGTCACCTGCCGCGGCCTGGCTCAGCGCGGCGCAGCAGGTCAGCGCAGAGTATTTTCAAACGGCCCCGGGGGCGACCTGTGACGGCCATAACCGGTCCTTCCCGAAGCCCGCTCAGTTGCTTTCTAGGAGTACCGACGACCGACAGGGTTCAGGCGGCAAATCTGACCCCTCGTTGGCTCGAGTCGGCCGTCAAGTACCCGGCCCCCAAGGTCGTCATGCTCTGGGACAACTACGCCCAGGCCGAGGCCCGGCTCATCGAGGCTGCCCAACAAGACCACCTCGTGCTCAACGCCAGCTAGCCCTCGCCCCTTTAGGTCAGCAAGCTGACGCGTTCCTTCATAGGCTGCGGGCATTTCTCGACGGCCAAGTCCTGGCCAGAGGCGCACGGGCGCGGGGCGCCCAAGCGGGCTGAGTAGCCGCACAGTTGTCGCTTCGGGCGTGGGATGGCGGGTCCGGCCTACATTCTTTAGATTCTTGGGCACGATTCAACGCCCTATGCGCAAGCCACCCACCCTCACCAGCGGCCGTCTGCTCGACGTGCTTGACGGAATCTACGCCGCTGCGGGCAGCCCGGCAGCTTGGCATGAGGCGCTGACGGGCCTGGCCGACGCCTTCGGCGCCGACGATGCGGCGCTGGGCACGCTGGCGCCCGAAGGCATCGTCTGGATGGTGTCGCCACGCACCGATCCGCACTGGATGGCACGCTACACGCCCTATCACGCCGAGAACGCGGTGTGGCACGCTATCGCGGTATCGCGCGCGGGCAGCGCCATCACCGACGACATGGTTGTCAGCAGCGCCCAGCGCGCCCGCAGTGGCTACTACAACGAGTGGGCCCACCCCCAGGGCTACCAGCACAAGCTGGGCAGCCTGATCCGGCAGGAGGGCGGCCGCCAGACGGTGCTGACGCTGCCGGGGCGTCGGACCTTTGGCTCCGATGCTGTGCAGGCGCTGGAGCGCCTGACGCCGCACATCGCACGGGCGGTGTGGCTGAACGAATGCCTGCAGGCCGAGCACGCGCGGCCTGCTTTGGTGCCGCCCATCGCTACCCCGCCGCCTGAGCATCCGGAACGGCGCGGGGCCGACCGGCGCGGCTCGCCGGCAGCGGAACTCACGTGGGCCTTGCGCTGCCGCTTCGGCCTGACGCCGGCCGAAGCGCGCCTGGCTCTGGAGATCGCTCGGGGCGACGGCAAGCAGGCGGCTGCCGATCGCCTGGGTATCAGCTACGCGACTGCGCGCAGCCACCTTTCACGTATCTTCGACAAGACCGGTGTACGCCGCCAGGCAGAGCTGGTGCGGCTGGTGCTGGGTGTGGAGTCCTAGGACGTTCGTTCGATGCCGCCGCAGCGGCATTCGCCCAAGATGCGCTCGACAACGTGCGCTGGGGGTTTGCCACCTTCGCCGGGCGGGCTTGATCGCTGTCGCCGGATTTTGACGTCTTTGAGGGTGTCCGTGGCCAGCCGCCCACGGGCGTGCTGGTGTCGTCGAGACCCAGTGGCCAGCGGCTAGAAACCCGTGGCACCGGGGCCTGGCGACGCCGCCGTAGCCGTCGTGCAGCTTTTTACCGTTTAGGAGAGCCTGATGTCTGCATTGAGAAGGTGCGCCGCGTGTGCACTGCTCCTGTGGGCGGCAACGTCCGCACACGCCGCCGGGCCCAGCCAGGCCACCATCTTGACTCCTGGGGGCTTTGCCAGCGCCTGCGCGAGCCGCCACATGGTCAATTTCAAGGCGCCCGTGCCGGGTGCTGATCTTCAGGCGGAGTTTGATGACTTTGCGTATTCGTGCGAGAGCAACACCTTCAGTGGCGTTGGCAGCGCTGCGACGGCCAACGCCACCTTCACCAACTTCCAGTCCGATGGCGTTGCCAAAGCCTACGCGGGCATGGGCGTGATCAAGCTTTCGGCCCAGGAAGACGCCACCAACGCATTCCCCGCGCCCGCTGCGGCCGGGGGCGGGTGGATGGACAAAGTGACCGTCAACCTGCCGGGGCAGGCGGGAAAGTCGGCCATCTGGAAATTCCAGTTGGCCGTCTCAGGCACCGGTTGGGTGAGCGATCCGCTTGGCGGCAATGGGAGTGCCGTGCGCGCGTCGATCACTGGCTTCAAGAACCACGCCGAGCTGTCCAGGTCGACAACAGGCTGGAACGCGGGCTCGGGCACGGCCGGCATCGGCCAGACATTTTCCTGGGTGGCGGATGCCGCCAACCGCAGTTTCGCAATTGATGAGCTGGTGACCTTTGCCATGCCTGTGACCTTAGGTACCCAGTTCGACTGGGGCGTCTATGCCAGCGTGCTGGCGCGCGCGCCGATCGGCAACGGCGTGAGCACGCATGTGTTCTCTTCAGAGATCGACTTTGGGCACACCATCAGCTATGCTGGCTCGCTTGGGGTAACCGTTAACGGCGTGCTCTACGAGAACGAAACCCTGACCTCCGTGAGCGCCATCGATTGGCTCAACGCGACGCCCGTGCCGGAACCGGGCACCTGGGCGCTGATGCTGGTCGGCGTGGGCGGGGTGTGCCGGGTTGCGCGACGGTGGCAGGGCGACCGGCACTAACTGGCCGGCTGCGTGACTACGAGGCGAGGCAAGGCACCTCACATGCGATGTGCGGGCCGTGCTGGTCAAAGTCAGCTGTCAGCGAACCCCGCGACTTCACAGTAACGGCCAGTTGCTGCCGTCCCTGACAGGCAGCTTCCGAGCAGTCGAGCCACCTCGGCGAGTGCGAGAGCACTCCGAGTCCAGCGGAGGCCCGCATAGCGAAGGCACGTGACTCTGCGCAGCTTCGATCCTGACCAACCCGCAGAATCTCGGGCCAGCGCTGGATCTTCGAGCTGAGCGCCTTGGCCTCGTACTGTCTGGAGTTCACTTTCTCGGGAGAGCCACGCGCAAGCACGCACGAGAGCACTCGCTTCATCAGGACGCACTCCGGCCGAGACCTTGAGCCATGTCAGGAGCGCAGACCTGACAGGGCCAGACAATGCCTCCAGCGCTCTGGGGCGTGGCAGGGAGTTGTCGATGTGGGACGCGATCGTCATCGGCTCGGGCATCGGTGGCATGGGCGCTGCCGGGGCGCTTGCGCGGCGCGGCAAACGCGTCCTCGTGCTAGAACAGCACACCGTCCCTGGCGGCCAGACGCAGACCTTTCGCCGTGGCGACTGGGTGTTCGCCACCGGCGTGCACTACCTCAGCGGCTGCAGCCCGGATCCCGGGCCGGGCGGACAGTTCCGCCGCCTGCTGGAGTGGGTCGGTGACGGCACGCTGCGGTTCGCGCCCTGCGCGAATCCCTACGACATCGTCCGCCTGCCCGGCTTCGAGTTCGGCATCCCCTACCCCGAAGCCGCCTATCGACAGGCGCTGGAGGAGCGCTTCCCGGACCAGCACGCCGCCATCGCCCGGTGGTTCACCCATTGCGAGTCCGCGCGCAAGGCCGGCTTCGCGCTGATGGCCGCGCACAACCTGCCGCCGCTGCTTGGGTGGGGATTGCGCCTGCTGCGTGCCGCGCAGATCCAGGCTTGGAGTGGACGCACGCTGGCCGACGAGTTGCGTGAGATCGGTGACCCTCGGCTCCGCGCAGTGCTGGGCGCCCGCTGGGGCGACTACGGGGCGCCGCCGGAGTCCGCACCGTTCATTGAACACGCCTGGGTCACGGGTGCCTACAACGACGGTGCCTACTACCCAGTGGGCGGCCCGGCCCGCTTCGCTCAGAGCCTGCTCGCGACGGTCCAGTCCGCCGGTGGCGAGTGCCGCCTGGGCGCGACCGTGCATCGCATCCTCGTGAACCACGCGAAAGTGGCCGGTGTTGAGTTCGAACAGGGCGGCGAGACGATCATCGCGGACGCGCCGCATGTGATCTCGGCGATGGGGCTGGCCAACACGGTGGCATGCCTCGACGAGGGCATCGCGCCGGAGTGGCGCACTGCGGCGGGCCGCCTGGTACCAGGCTACGGCTATGTCGCCCTGTACCTCGGGCTCGAAGGTGATCTCGCTGACTGCGGCGTGAACTCGGCCAACCACTGGATCAGCGAGAGCGTGGACGCTGGCCACTTGTGGCGACAACCGGCCGACGAGGATGCGCCGGTGCTGTTCGTGAGCTTCCCCTCGCTGAAGGACCCGACCTGGGAGGGGCCGCCCACTGCCGAAGTCCTGGCGATCGTCGATCAAGAGGCCTTTGCCCCATGGTTGCGTGGCGAAAAGGGCGCCGGCGATTACCTGGCCTTCAAGGACTGGGTCACCGAACGTCTGTTCGCCCAGTTCGGGCGTCACTTCCCGGAGTTGGCCTCGCGGGTGCGCTTCAAGGAGGCTGCCACGCCGCTGACACAGCGACGCTTCGTCGGTGCGGTGGATGGCGCGATGTACGGCACAGAGATGACGGTCGAGCGCTTTGGCAGTGACGCGCTGCGCCTGCGCACCGCGGTGCCGGGCCTGCTGCTGTCCGGCCAGGATGTGATGGGACCGGGTGTGCAGGCCGCCTTTATGGGCGGCTTGATGGCCGCGGCGACAGTCGAGCCGGCGCTGTGGCGGGAGTTGGGGCGCTAAAGCGGCGGCTTGCGGCGACCTCGACGTACGAATAGCCCCGGCCCGAACCGTCGCTGGCGCCCGGCAACTCTCCTCCGCGGGAAGTGCAGTTCCTCATGCGTGCAGAAGGCCAGCCACGACCCTCAAGCTGCTGCAAGTGTGGCGTTGGCCGGAGCAACGGATCTTCGTCACCCGTTCACCCGGCTCAGCTGGAACGCGTCCAGCGTTGCGACCGGAGAACCTCTCTCTTCCTTTGTCAACCCGACGCTTCCACCCCCGGAACCCAGCCGTCCTTGTAGAAGTTCTCGTAGTCGCGGGGACTGATCAGCATGTCTGTGTGCGGATCGCCTGGTGTGTCGAAGATCACCAGCACGTGCGCGTCGTGATCATCGAGATTCTCGAATGTGCGCATCACGCCACCCGGCACCGAGATCACGCCATAGCGGCCGACCTCCACGCTGTGCGCCTCGTCATCACCGTAGTAGAAGCGGAAGCGCGCGTCGAGCGGCATGAATACCTCGTTGTACGGGTGGGCATGGGTACTCGGGCGCATCCCCTTGGGCATGCGCATCACGGCCATGTGGAAGCCGTGGGGCGCACGAATCGGGCTGGGCTCGCCGGCCAGCCCTTCGGGAGAAAGCAGGTACCAGACGGTGCGAGCGTGACGGCTGTCCTTGATGTCAGGAAAGGCGCCCATGTCCGGCTGCAGGTCCGCAAACTGCGCCACGCGACCGGCCATGTCGGCTGGCGACACCGGGACGGAGTGGCCAGGACGGCGCAGGTGGCGGGCGTCGAAGGGCAGCGGCATGTTCGATCTCCAGACTTGGTGTGACACGGTGCGCTCCACTCTAGAAGCGCTTGATGCCATGCGATAGGCTGGCGAAGCGATGACGCTCATCGCTGGTGTCGATAGGTCCACCCGGCCTGCCCGAAACCCTGTCCATGGGCACAACCACGCTTGACGCTGCGCGGGCCGGCGCAGAGACTCTTCGATCAGGTGTTCATGCCCCTTTCCATGGCACGCAACGTCGACCTGTTCACCTTGGAATGTTTCGACATGCTGTTGCGCGAGCGCAGCGTGTCGCGCGCGGCCTTGCGCATGGACATGTCGCAGTCTTCGATGAGCGACGTGCTCGCAAGGCTGCGAGACCGCTTTGCCGATCCGCTGCTCGTGCGCACGCGAGAAGGCATGGTGCCGACCGAGCGCGCCCAGGCTTTGTGGCCGCAGGTGCGCGAAGGCATCGAACGGCTGCAGAGCATCCTCGAGAAAGCCACCGACTTCGAGCCGGCGAAGGCTACCGAGCGCTTCCGCCTTACCGCCACCGACTACGCGCAGCTGTTGTTGCTTCCGGCGCTGGTGGAGTTGCTGCGCCAGCAGGCGCCTGCCTGCTCGACCGAGATGGTGACGGTGAACCTGCGGGCCGTGGAGCTGGCCCTGGAGGCCGGCGAGATCGACCTGGCCATCGCCTACTACCCCGAACCGCCGGCGGCGCTGCGCCGCGGCCCGCTGTTTGCCGACCACTACGTGGGCCTGGTTCGGCAGGACCATCCGGCCACCCGGCAGTCGCTGACGGCCGAGGAGTTCGCGGCGCTGCCGCACGTCAGCGTGTCGCCGAGCGGCCTGTCCTACTTCGCCAGCGTGGTCGATTCCGCGCTGGAGGCGCTGGGGCTTGAGCGCCGGGTGGTGGTGCGTTGCCCGCACTTCCTGATCGGCTGCCAGCTGGTGGCGCAGTCCGACCTGGTGCTGGCACTGCCCTCGCGCGCGGCCCAGGCGGTCACGCGCACACTGCCCGTGCGGGTGGTGGAGATCCCGCTGCCGCTGAAGCCGGTGGACGTGTCGATGTACTGGCACGAGCGCTGCCACCACAGCCGCGCGCACCAATGGCTGCGCAACACGGTGCGCGCCATCCTGGCGCCGCAGCCGCCCGAGGGCTGAAGGCCTTCAGGCCTCGTGCGCGCCGCCGTCCACCAGCAGCGCGGTGCCGGTCAGGTTGCGTGCATCATCGGAGATCAGGAACGCCGCCGACGCGGCCACGTCCTCGGCCTGCACCAGGCGGCGCAGCGGCGTGCCCAGGCGGAAGTTCTCCAGTACCTGCTCGGTGGGGCCCCAGCCGCCGGTGGTGGCGCGCACCAGCGGCGTGTCGACGATGCCCGGGCAGACGGCGTTGACGCGCAGGCCCTCGGGGCCGAGCTCCAGCGCCAGGCTGCGCATCAGGCCCAGCACCGCATGCTTGGCCGCCGCATAGGCGGCGATCATCGGCCGGCCGTGCAGGCCCAGGCCCGAGGCGGTGAACAGCAGCGCGCCCCCGCTGGGTACCGCGCTGCGGCGCAGCGCGGGCAGCGCCGCCTGCGTCATCAGGATCGGGCCCATCACGCCCACCTCCAGCAGGCGCCGCGCGGCCTCGCCCGGCATGTCCCCGAAGCGGCCGGTCCAGCCGGTGCCGGCGTTGTTGTGCAGCACGTCCACCGCGCCGAAGTGCTGCAGCGCCAACGCCACCAGCGCCTGGCACTGCGCGGCATCGGTATGGTCGCAGCGCATCGCGATGCCGCCGATCGGCCCGGCCACGGCGGCGGCGCCGTCGGCATCCAGGTCGCCGATGACCACGCGCGCGCCTTCGGCCGCATAACGCCGCGCGCAGGCCGCGCCGATGCCGCTGGCGCCGCCGGTGACGATAACCACGCGGTCCTTGAGCCGTTGGTTCAGGTCCATGGCACTCACGCAAAGTGCACCGACACGGCACCCAGGCCGGCGATGCGTGCTTCGAACTGGTCGCCGGCGCATGCCGGCACCATCGGCCCTAGCGCGCCGGTGAGCAGGATATCGCCGGCGCGCAGCGGTTCGCCCTCGCGGGCCAGCGCGCGTGCCAGCCAGGCGGCGGCGTTCAGCGGATGGCCCAGGCAGGCGCTGCCGATGCCCTGGCTGGCGGGCTCGTCATTGCGCGTCAACGTCATCGCCGCGTCGCGCAGCGCCACCCGGTCCAGCCGCACTGGATCGCAGCCCAGCACGAAGGCGCCGGCCGAGGCGTTGTCGGCAATGGTGTCGAACAGGCCGATGCGCCAGTCGGCGATGCGGCTGTCGACGATCTCCAGCGCGGCCAGCGCGAAATCGGTGGCGCGCACCAGGTCGGCCACCGTGGCGTCAGGCGCGTCCAGATCGCGGCCCAGCACCAGCGCCACCTCGGCCTCGACCTTCGGCTGCAGGTAGGCGGCTTTCGCCACCTCGTCGCCGTCGCCATACGCGCCGCGGGCCCACAGGCTGCCGTAGTCGGGCGAATCCACTCCCAGCTGCTGCTGCACAGCGCGCGAAGTCAGGCCGATCTTTCGGCCGACGACGCGGTCGCCGCCGCGCACCCGGCGGTCGCGGTTGATGCGCTGGATGGCATAGGCGTTGCGCGCGTCGGTGGCCACGTCGAGAGCAGCCGCGGCCTCGCGCAGCGGGGCGATCGGCTTGCGTGTGGCCGCGGCTTGCCACAGCCGGTCGGCCAGGGCGTTCAGGGGTTCATCCATGCGGGGCTTCCTCGGAGGTGCGGGGGCTGCCGCGCAGGCCCATGGCCACGCCGGCCACGGGCTGCAGCAGCCGGTTGTGCTGGGCGATCACCCAGCCGGTGGCGCTGGTGTCCTGGCGGTAGCGAAGCCAGCGCGGGTCGGCAAACAGACGGGCGCGGCGTGCCTCGCGATCGGCGGCATCGGCATAGGCCCAAAGGTGCACGAAGGTGTTCAGCTCGCCGTCGGCGCCGCTGAAGTAGGCCAGCGGATCGCCCAGGTGCTCGCGCATCAGCGGCAGCGCACGCGCGCGGTGCCAGTCCAGGTAGCGCGCGAGGCAGCCGGGCGCGATGACATAGGTGCGCTCGTCGACCAGCATGTCAGTCGGTGCTGCGGATGCCGCGCTCGCGCAGGAACACGCTCCATTTCTGGCCGTCGCGCTGGACCACTGCCGCCAGCTCGGCCGGGCCGCCGCGCAGCGGCTCCAGGCCGAGCACGGCATAGCGCTCCTTCACCGCCGGCAGGTCCAGCGCACGTGCCAGCTCGCGTTGCGCCTTCTGCACCTCCGCAGGCGGCATGCCGCGCGGGCCGAATACCGCGTACCAGGCATTGGCCTCGAAGCCGGGCAGTCCGGCCTCGGCCATCGTAGGCACCTCGGGCCAGGCGGGCAGGCGCTCGCGAGTGGTCACCGCCAGCGCGCGCAGCTGGCCGCTCTTCACCAGCGGGCCGACGGCTGCCACGCTGTTGAACATGATGCTCACGCGGCCGGCAATCAGGTCGGGCATCACCTGGCCCGAGCCCTTGTAGGGCACGTGCGTGGCCTGCACCTGCGCAATGCTTTCCATCAGCGCACCGGCAATGTGCTGCATCGTGCCGTTGCCGGCCGAGGCATAGCTCAGCGCATCGGGTTTGGCGCGCGCCGCGGCCAGCACGTCGGCCAGACTCTTGTACGGGCCTTGGGCCGAAGTCACCAGCATCAGCGGCGTGGAGGCCACCAGCGCCACCGGCGTGAAGTCGCGCACCGGGTCGTAGGGGAAGTTCGGGTACAGGTAGGGATTGATCACGTGCGTGGCGGCCGTGGTCACCAGCAGCACGCCGCTGTCGGGGGCGGCCTTGGCCACCAGGTCGGCTCCCACCGTGCCACCCGCGCCCCCTTTGTTCTCGACCACCACGCTGCCATAGGCGCCCGCCAGTTCGGTGGCGAACAGACGGGCCAGGATGTCCGGGGCGCCGCCAGTACCGTAAGGCACTACCAGCTTCAGCGGATGGGCAGAAGACAGCTGGGCGCGGGCCGGCACAACGACGCCAGCGAGCAGCAACGCACCAAACCGGGCCAGGGCGCCGCGACGAGTGTTTCCGTTCATACCAGGGACCTCCCGCCGTCGCAGTCGATCACCGCGCCGGTCATGAAGCCGTTGCCCACGCACAGCAGCACTGCGCCGGCGATGTCCTCGGGGGTACCGACGCGCTGCGCAGGCACCATCGCGGCCATCGACTCGTAGGTGCGGCGGCGCGCTTCGGCGTCCATCGCGCGTTCCCAGTAGGGCGTGTCGATAAAGCCCGGCGACACCGCATTCATCCGCACCGGTGCCAGTTCGCGGGCCAGCGGGCCGACCATGGCATGCAGCGCGCCGTTGCTGGCGGCCAGCGCCGACATGCCTGGAATGGCCGCGCGCGCCGCCGCGCCGGTGATCCAGGTGATGGATCCGGCGCTCATGCGCCGCAGCACCGCCATCGTCACCCGCTGCACTGGCCAGAACTTGCCTTCCAGCGTGCGGCGCAACGCGTCCTCGTCCAACGTGCGGTAGGGACCGATGGCACTGCCGGCGCTGATCGACAGCACCGCATGGTCGATGCCGCCGTGCCGCGACAGCGCCGCTTCCAGCGCCGGCACATCGGCCACGTCCAGCGCCTCGCCCACCGCGTTGGCGGGCAGCGTGGCCAGCGCCTGCTGCATGCGCTCGGCCGAGCGGCCGACCACTACTACGCGCGCGCCGGCGTCGGCCAGCACCCGCGCACAGGCCAGGCCAATGCCCGAGGTGCCGCCGAAGACCCAAGCGCGTTGTCCGCTCAAGGAATAGCTCATGACTCAGGCTCCGCGGCGAAGAAGGTGGAAGGCATAGTCTCGCGTCAGTCCCTGGCGGTAGGCGCAGTGGATCCACAGCTGCGCCATCGGCTCGAGCATGCGCGACGAGGCCAGCGGCCCGGCATCCACTGCCTCGAAGCCGATGGCGCTCGCCAGGTCCAGCACCACCGACTTGGCGGCCGGGTCGTCGCCGGCGACGAACATCACCGCATGGCGGCCCTGGATCACCGGGTCTTCCATGATGTTGAAGCCGGTGGTGTTGAAGGCCTTGACCACGCGTGCGCCAAGCGCCCAGCGCGCCACCTGCTCGCCACCAGAATCGCTGTGTCCCAGGGTCAGGCGCAGGTCGGCGCCCAGCGGGTTGGTGGCGTCGATCAGCACCTGGCCGTCGAGCGCACCGCATTCGGCCAGCGCCGCCTGGGTGGTGTTCCACGGCGTGGCCAGCAACACCGCGCCCGCGCCGGCACAGGCCTCGCGGTTGCTGGCCAGGCGACCACGGCCGCCGGTCTGCGTGACCAGGCCCTGGTACTTCTCGCGCGCAGGGTCGCGCACGCCGAACACCAGCTCATGGCCCAGCGCGGCCCAGCGGCGACCCAGCGTGCCGCCCACGTTGCCGGCACCGATGACGGCGATCTTCATGACAGGGCTCCCTGCACCAGGCGGTGCGCATAGCGGTTGCGGACGATGGCCCGGCGCAAGGCCAGGGCCGGGGTGAGCTCGCCGTTGGTGGCATCCAGCGCACGCGGCAGCAGCAGCACGCGGCCGATGCGCAGCGCCGGTTGCAGGCGCTGGTTGGCCTCGGCCACGGCCTGCTCGATCAGCCGCGCGACTTCCGAGCTTTCGGCGAAGCTGCGCAACGTGGTGAAGGCCAGGCCGTGGGCTCGCGCCCAGTCGCGCAGCGTCACCTCGTCCAGCTCCACCAGCGCGGCAATGCCGCCGGCCGGCCCGCCCACGGCCACGGCCTGGTTCACATAGGGCGAGACTTGCAGCTCGGCCTCGACCACCGCCGGGGCGATGCGTTCGCCGTCGGGCAAGGTCAGCAGTTCGGCCTCACGGCCGACCAGTTGCAAGGCGCCCTGGTCCAGCCGCACCAGGTCGCCGGTGCCCACCGCCTGTGCGCCGAAGCGCAGCACCAGGTGGCCGGCAGGCCCCACAGCCGCGGCATAGCCATCGAAGACGCGCAACGTTGCCGCTTCGGCCTGCGCGAAGGCGGCCACCGGACCGCCGGCCTCGGTCAGGCCATACAGGCCGCGCGTGGCGATGCCCAGCCGTGCCAGGAAACGCGCGCTCACCGGTGTCATGCGTTCGTAGCCGGTCAGCACCGTTCGGCAGGCGGCCAGACCCAGCGCCACGGCCACCGGCCGGCCAACCAGCGCATGCAGCAGGCCGCGCGGCCCACCGTGCGTGATCCAGCGCTGGATCAGCCGCTGCGGCAGGCCTTCGCTACGTGCCGCGCGGGCCGAGGTCTCGCGGCGCAACTGGTCCAGCAGCCGCGCCGGCAGTGCCACCACCTCGGGTGCGCATTGGCGCAGCTCGGCCACAGTGGGCAGGCGGCCTTCGCCGAAGCAGGGCACGATGCCGGCCAGCACCGGCGCCACCACCGCCAGGTAGTGGCCCAGCGGGTCGGCCAGGCCGAACAGCGAGGCGCAGCGCTGGCCTTCGCCCAGACCCAGCGGCACGGCCGCGGCCTGCAGTCGCAGCAGGTCGGCATGGCTGACAGGCACGTGGCGCGGCTCGCGGTGCACGCCGGCGCTGAACAGGCCCACGGCCAAGGGCTGCGGCCGCGGCGTGGCGCCCCCCGACGCGCGCAGTTCGGCAAAGGGCTGCACCCGCACGTGCGTGTAGCCGCGCGTGCCCTTGGCATCCACCACCCAGCAGGCCCGCACCTGCGGCAGCCGGGTCTGCACGTCGGCGAACTTGTCGACCTGCTCCTGGTCTTCGGCCACCAGCGCCACGATGTCGGCCTGCAGCGCCAGCGTGGCCAGCCCGCCGGCGGCCAGGTTGGCGTTCAGCAGCACCGGCAGCAGGCCGGCCTGCTGGCAGGCCAGCACCGCCAGCACCGCCTCGATGCGCGAGCCGCAGGCGATGCCCACCGCCTCGCCGGCCGCCAGCCCGGCGACCTGCAGCCCGGCGGCCAGCGCGTGCACCTCGGCTGCGACCTCGGACCAGCGCCAGGCACGCCAGACGCCGTGGCGCTTCTGCAGGAAGGCCGTGGCCTGCTGGTGTGCACCGGCCCGCCAGGCCAGGCGCTGCAACAGCGTGTCGTCGTTCAGCTCAGCCATCGCTTGGCAGCCCGGTAGTGCTTGACGTCGCGGAAGCTCTTGCGCCCGCCGGCGGCCGACGCACCGCCCAGGTAGAAGCTCTTCACCTCCGGGTTGTCGGCCAGGTCGGTGGCCGGCCCCTCTAGCACGATGCGCCCGGCCTCCAGGATGTAGGCATGGTCGGCATGGGCCAGCGCCACGCGTGCGTTCTGCTCCACCACCAGCATCGACACGCCGGTGCTCTGATTGATGCGCCGCAGGGTGCCGAAGATCTCGGCCACCACCTTCGGCGCCAGCCCCAGCGACGGCTCATCCAGCACGATCAGCGAAGGCTTGGCCACCAGCGCACGGCCGATGGCCAGCATCTGCTGCTCGCCCCCGCTCAGATAGCCGCAGATGTCGCGGGCCCGGGACCGCAGTGGCGGAAAGTAGCCGTAGACCTCGTCGAAATCCTTCGGCGGCGCATGCCGGCCGCCCAGCGCGTTGCAGGCGGCGATCAGGTTTTCCTCCACCGTCATGTCGGTGAACAGCTGCCGGCCCTCGCGCACGTGGTACAGGCCGCGACGTGCCAGCAGGTGCGGGGCCAGGCGCGTGGTGTCGCGGCCGTCGAACATCACCTTGCCGCCGCTGATGGCGCCTTTTTCCAGCGGCAGCAGCCCGGTCACCGCCTTCAGCGTGGTGGTCTTGCCGGCACCGTTGGAGCCCAGCAGCGCTACCACCTGGCCGCGCGGCACGCGCAGCGACAGGCCCTGCAGCACCTGCAGCACGCCCTGGTAGGTCACGTCCAGGCTGCTGACCTGCAGCGCAAGCTCCATGGCGGCGGCGCCTACATCCGGTCGACGTTGATCCAGCCGGACACCGGCGTGGGCACGAAGTCCTTGGCGGCCTCGAAGCGCACCACCTGGGCCAGCGGGATGCTGTTGTTGACGAAGGTGACCGGCGCGCCGATCACGCCGCCGGTGTCCCAGTTCTTGGTGGCGCGCAGCGCGTCGCGCAGGCCTTCACCGGTGAGCGGCTTGCCCTGGGCCAGCGCCTCCTCGGCGGCCTTGGCCATCAGCATGGCCGACATCCAGCCCTGCATGTAGTAGATGTCGGGCACGCCGTCGTACTTGGGGTCGCGTTTGCGCTTGATCTCGTCGATCGCCTTCAGCATCGGCGCGTTGGCACCGGTGGTCACCCAGGCGTAGTTGCTGACACCGAGGAAGCCGTCGGCGGCCGGGCCGGCGCGCTTCATCAGCGTGCGCGAGCTTTCCCAGAAGGTGCCCATGAACTGGGTCTGCAGGCCGTAGTCCTTGGCCAGCTTCATCACCTCCAGGAAGATCGGCGCGCCGCCGAAGCCGTGGATCAGCGTGTAGTCGGGCCGGGCCTGGCGCAGCTTGATGGTCTCGGCGGCCACGTCGGTGCCGCTGAACTTCATCTCCAGCACCAGCACCACGTCGATGCCCAGCGCGTCGGCGCGCTTCTTCAGGTGCGCCAGCGGGTCTCGGCCGAACTCGCTGGCGCTGTGGATCACCGCCAGCTTCGGCTTGCCGCCGCCCTTGTAGTTGGTCTTGACGTACTGCAGCAGCACGTCCACCGCCTCGCTGTAGTTGGGCCCGCTCATGAAGTGGTAGCCGTACTTGGCCGGGTCCTCCAGGTCGGACGCATAGGAGGTGGAGGTCATCAGCACCTTGTAGCGCTCGTTGTTCTCCTGCGCCGAGGCGCGCACGAAGCCGGTGCCGTCGCCGAACACCGCCACCGGGTTGTCGGAGGCCATGAACTTCTTCCACGCGGCGATGGCCTGGTCTACCTTGTACTGCGTGTCCTCGGCAATGAAGCGCACCTTGCGGCCGCGGATGCCGCCCTTGGCGTTCAGGTAGTCGAAGTAGTCCTTCATGCCTTCGAGCTGGTCCTTCGCCACCGCGGCGAAGGGCCCGGACAGTGGCAGCGTGGCGCCGAAGACGATGTCGTTGCCCTGGGCCAGCGCGGGCAGCGCGGGTGCGAGCAGGGTGCTGGCGGCGATCCACTTCAGCGATTGGCGGCGGGTAGGTGTCATGGTCTTGTCTCCTTCGTGGGTGGGGCGGCTTCAGGTGGCAGGGGCGAGGCGGTCCAGACGGGTGCGGGTGGCCAGCAGGCCGCCATCCACGGCCAGCACATGGCCGTTGACGTAGGCCGAGCGATCGGACAGCAGGAACACTGCGGCGCCGGCCACTTCATCGGGCTCGGCGAAGCGGTCCATCGGGATGCCGTCGCGCAGCGCCTGCTGCACGGCCGCGTTCTGGTTGCGGCGCAACGCCTCGGTCAGCACCGGCCCGGGGGCTAGTGCGTTGACGGTGATGCCCTGGCCGCCCAGTTCGGCCGCCAGGTGGCGGGTCAGCGACACCAGCGCGGCCTTGGCCATCGAGTAGGCGAAGAGCCGCGTCACCGCGGCTTCGGCCGCGGCCGAGGCCATGTTGACGATGCGGCCGCGCCCTGCCGCGCGCATGTGCGGCACGGCCGCCTGCGCGCACAGCAGCGTGGGCGCCAGGTGCATGTGCAGCACCTGCATCAGGCTGTCCAGCGAGGTGTCCAGCGCACCGCCGTAGACGGTGGTGCCGGCGTTGTTCACCAGTCCGTCGATGCGGCCGTGGCTGGCGACGATGCTGTCGAAAAGCGCCTTCACCGCCGATGCGTCGCCGAGCTCACAGACCCGCGCCTCGACGGCCAGGCCATCGGCGCGCAGCGAGGCAGCGGTGCTGGTCAGCTCGTCGGCCAGCCGGTCGACCAGCACGACGGTGGCGCCGTCGCGGGCACTGGCCTCGGCGATCGCCCGGCCGATGCCGCGTGCCGCGCCGGTGACGACGATGAGGTGATTGCTGAGCAGGCTCATCGTGCCTAGCCTCAGCTGCGGAACGGCCACACCGCCAGACGGGCGCGGGTGCGACGCACGATCTCGGCCAGGCCGAAGGGCTCGAACAGCAGGAAACCGACGATCAGCAGGCCGAACACCAGCTCGCGGGCCGAGGCCAGCAGCACTGCCACCTTGGCGGCGTCGGCGCCGGCCAGCGCGGTGGCCAGGCCCTTCAGCAGCTCGGGCAGCGCCACCATGAACAGGCTGCCCAGCACCGAACCGAGGATCGAGCCCAGGCCGCCGACGATCACCGCGGTCAGCTGCAGGATCGACGAGCTGAAGCCGTACTGCTCGGGGTTCACCACGCGAAAGAAGTAGGCCATCAGCGCGCCAGCGATGCCGGCATAGAACGAGGCGAGCGCAAAGCTCAGCAGCTTGGTGCGCAGCAGGTCGATGCCCAGCACCTCGGCGCTGTAGTCGCGCTCGCGCACGGCGATGAAGGCGCGGCCGATGCGCGTGCGGAACAGGTTCGCCGCGAACACGCACATGGCCACCGCCACCGGCACGATCAGCCAGTACAGCCGGAAGTCGCTGTCCAGCCGCAGACTGCCCAGCTGTGGCGAGGGCACCTGCAGGCCGCGATCGCCGCCGGTCACCGACTCCCAGTGCTGCACGATGAACAGGAAGATGAACTGCGCCGCCAGCGTGGCGATGGCCAGGTACAACCCCTTGATGCGCAGGCTGGGCAGGCCCACCAGCACGCCGGCGGCCGCCGCCACCAGCCCGCCGAAGGGGATGGCCAGCCAGAAGGGCAGGCCCCAGCGCGTGGCGGCCACCGCACAGGCGAAGGCGCCCACGCCGTTGAAGGCCGCATGGCCGATCGACAGCAGCCCGGTGTAGCCGGTGAGGATGTTCAGCCCCACCACGCTGATCGTCGTCACTGCCACGAGGCAGGCCATGTAGACGATGTAGCCGTCGGCCACGAAGGGCAGCACCGCCAGGCCCAGCAGCAGCGCGGCCAGGCCGGCGCGGCGCAGCGGGCTGTCCAGCCGCCGCTCGGCATCGGCATGCGAGCGCGGCAGCACGCCGAAGCGCGGGCCGAGCAGGCTGAAGCCTCCTGGGTTGTTCATATGCGCTCGATCTCCTTGCGACCGAAGAGACCGTGCGGCCGCACCAGCAGCACCACCAGCACCACCAGGTAGGGCATCACCTCGCGCCAGCTGCCGCCCAGGTAGGCGCCGGTCATCGCCTGCAGCCAGCCGATCACCAGGCCGCCGACGATCACGCCGCCCAGGCTGTCCAGCCCGCCGACGATCAACACCGCCAGCACGGCCAAGGCCAGGTCGCCCAGGTGCGGCGTCAGGCTGTTAAGCGCCGACAGCAGCACACCGGCCAGCGCGCCGGTGGAGGCCGCCAGCCCCCAGGTGGCGGCCGAGATCGCCGGCACGTTGATGCCCACCGCGAAGGCATTGGCCTGGCTGGAGGCCGCGGCGCGCATGGCCACGCCGCTGCGCGTGAAGCGGAACCAGGCCAGACAGGCCAGCACGATGGCCAGGCTGACGACGAAGGTCCAGAACACGCCGCCGGGAATCAGGATCTCGCCCAGGAACACCGGCTTGCGCGGCAGCAGCTCCGGCAGTTGGCGCTGGTCGGGCCCGAACAGCAAGCCGGCCGCGCCCTTGAATATCAGGCCGATGCCCACCGTGGCCATCACGATGGCCAGCGTGGGCTGGCCGGCCAGCGGGCGCAGCACCAGCCGCTCGATCAGCGCCCCCAGCGCAAAGCCCACCGCCACTGCGGCCAGCAGGCCGAAGGCCCAGTGCGCGCCCAGCAGCTGGGTGACGCTCAGGTACACGTAGGCGCCGACCATCATCAGCTCGCCCTGTGCAAAGTTGAAGACGCCGGTGCCCTTGAAGACCAGCACGAAGCCCAGTGCGATCAGCGCATACATGCCGCCCGAAGCCAGGCCGACCAGCGAGTACTCGATGAACAGGTTCATGCCGGCCCCCAGGGCGCAAGGCGCCCGCCCCCCGAGGGGGTTCGCACGCTGGGGGCGGCCCGGCGCGTGCTCATCGCTGCTCGCCCAGATAGGCCTCGACCACCGCCGGGTCGCCGGCCACCTGCTGCGGTGTGCCGCTGGCCAGCCGGCAGCCGAAATTCAACACGTGGATCTGGTCCGACAGGTCCATCACCATGCCGATGTCGTGCTCGATCAGCAGCACGGTCACGTCCCACTCCTCGCGCACGTCGAGGATGTAGCGGGACATGTCCTCCTTCTCCTCGCGGTTCATGCCGGCTACCGGCTCGTCCAGCATCAGCAGGCGCGGGCGCATGGCCAGCGCGCGGGCCAGCTCGACCCGCTTCTGCAGCCCGTAGGACAGCGCCGAGACGGGTGCATCGCGCCAGTCGGCCAGGTGCAGCAGGTCGACGATGCGCTCCTCGATGTCGCGACGCAGCTCGGCTTCCTCTCGCGCGGCCTTGCCGGCGTACCAGGCGGCAGCCAGGAGGCCGGTCTTCAGGTAGTGGTGGGCACCGAGCTTGATGTTCTCCAGCACCGTCAGGCCGCGGAACAGTGCGATGTTCTGGAAGGTGCGCGCCATGCCCAGTCCGGCGCGGCGGTTGGGCTTGACGGCGGTGATGTCGGCGCCGTCGAAGCGCACGCGGCCTTGCTGCGGCCGGTAGAAGCCGGAGATCACGTTGTACAGGCTGGTCTTGCCGGCGCCGTTGGGCCCGATCACCGCAGTGACCGAGCCGGCGGCGACGCTGATCGACACGTCGGTCAGCGCCTTCACGCCGCCGAAGGCCAGCGACACCGCATCGACCTCCAGCAGGTTCACGCGGCGCTCCCTTCGCGGAACAGCGCCGCCCAGCCGGTGTAGGGCAGCATGCGCGACAGCTCGAAGTCGATCAGCCCGGCCTGCACCATCGGCAGCCGCTGCAGCGCGGCGCGGGCCTCGTCGAGCGAGGCGCACTCCAGCACGATCGCCGAGCCCGGCCGCTCTGGGCACAGGTGCACGCTGCGCAGCAGGCCTTCGGCGTGCAGCTGCCAGGCGACGCGCGCCTCGGCCGCAGCCAGCGGCGCCAGCGCCTCGGGCGTGGTGCCGGGCCGACGGTACGACAGGGCCAGGATCTGCATCGCCGTGGGGCCGCCTCAGCCCTGCAGCGGCGCCACACCCGCGGCCCAGCGGGCCGGCGAGAAGGCGGTGGGCTTCAGCAGGCGGTTTTCCTGGTGCTGGATCCAGGGCAGCGCCAGCGCGCCCAGCTTCTGCCAGGCCGGGTCGGCCCACAGTGCGGCGCGGCGACGGTCGCGGTCTGCCGCGTCCACGTACGCCCAGGCCTGCACCACCTGGTTCAGCGTGCCGGTCTCGGTGACGGCGTAGAAGATGCACTCGCCGCAGTGCTTGGCCTGCAGCGGCAGGATCTCGGTTTCGGCCAGCTTCAGGAACTCGCCCAGCTTGCCGGGGTGGAAGGTGTAGGTGCGCAGGTCGATCAACATGTAAGGCTCCCGTTCAACCCTGCACGCCGACCATGCCGGGGTTCCAGCCGCGGTAGAACTTTTCGTAAACATCGGGCGGCACCACAATGCCGGTGTGCGGGTCGCCACCGTGGTCGAAGATGGCCACCATGAAGCCGTCGTGCTCGTCCAGGTTCTCGAAGGTGCGGAATACGCCGGCCGGCACCGACACCAGGTCAAAGGGCTCGAGCTCGATCGACTCGGCCAGGTCCTCCCCCCAGTGCAGCCGGAAGCGTGCGTTCAGCGGCATGAACACTTCGTTGTACGGATGCGAGTGCACGGTCGGCCGGACGCCCTTGCCCAGCGTGCTGATCGACAGATGGAAGTTGTGCGGCTGCTGGATCGGCGCCGGCCCTCCCAGCCCTCCTGGCGACAGCTGGTAGGACACGCTGCGCTGGCCCTGCTGCTGCTTCAGGTCGGGAAAAGCACCGGGGTCGGCGACGCGGCCGCCAAAGCGCGCCACGCGCGCCAGCATCTGTTCGCGCGTGCAGGGCTGGCTGTGCCCGGGTGTGCGCAGATGTTCGGGCCGCACCTTCCGTGCGCCGCTGTCGGTGTTCATGAGGACCCTCCGTGGGTGACGATCAGTGCATCCAGCGCCCAGGCCCCGTCGGGCCGCGCGAGCACCGGGTTGAGGTCGATCGAGGCGATGCGCGCGCGCTCGGCCCAGGCAATCTGCGACAGGCGCGCCGCCTGGCGGGCCAGCGCCGCCAGATCGGCTGCCGTTGCGCCGCGGTAGCCGGCCAGCAGCCTGCCGACGCGGGTGTGGCGCCACATGGCCGCGGCGGCGGCCTCGTCCACCGGCGCCAGGCGAACGCAGACGTCGTCCAGCAGCTCGGCGGTCACGCCGCCGGCGCCGACGGTGAGCACCGGGCCGAAGACCGGGTCGGTGTGCGTGCCCAGCAGGACCTCGATGCCACCGCTGCATTGCTGCGCGACCAGGAAGCCGTCGATGCGCGCGTCCGGCCTTGCGGTGTGCACGCGCTGCTGCATCGCGGCCAGCGCCGCGCGCAGCGCCACTTCGTCGGCCAGGCCCAGCGCCACACCGCCGGCCTCGGTCTTGTGGGCGATTTCCGGCGACACCACCTTCAGCACCACTGGATAGCCGATGGCCGCCGCGGCGCGGGCCGCCTCGTCGGCATCACGCACCAGGTGCTCGGCTGGGAAGGCTATGCCCGCGGCAGACAAGGCCTGTTTGGCGTCGCGCTCACTGATAGGGCCTGCCGGCAGCGCCAGCATGAATGGCTCGGGTGTCGTGTCCGCGGTGGACGATGCATCCGCCGCGCCGCCCGCGCAGGAGGCCAGCGCCTGCACCGCCGCGCCGGGGTCAGCGAAGACCGCGATACCGTGCGCCTCCAGGTCGGCGGTGATGGCCTCATCCGCCAGCGCCGACACGGCAAAGGCCTTGTTGGGATGGGCGGCCCGCAGCGCCAGCAACGGCCCGCGGAGTTGGGCCCAGTGCGCGGCATTGCGCGGCACGTGCGCCAGGAAGCACAGCACCACATCGACGGGCGCATCGTCCAGCGCACGCGCGGCGATGCGCGCATAGGCCGACAGGTCGCCCAGGATGCCGGCCGAGGTGTCCACCGGATTGCGGCCCTCGGCCAACGGGGCGATCGCGCGCAAGTCGGCTGCGGCGGCATCGCCGATCGGCGGCAGCGTCAGCAGCGCGGCCTCGGCGGCATCGGCGGCCAGCACGCCGATGCCGCCCGAGGTGGTGATCACCATCAGCCGTCGGCCGGCCGGCAGCGGGCCCACGCTGGCCACGTAGGCCGCATCGACCAGCGTCGTCAGGCTGCCGGCACGGAAGACACCGGCCTCGCGCAGCACGGCGTCGAATACCCGGTCGGCGCCGGCTAGCGCACCCGTGTGGGTGGCGGCGGCCATCGCGCCGGCGGCCGAGGCGCCGACCTTCATTGCCAGCACAGGCTTGCCGGCGGCGCGCGCGGCCCGCAGCGCCTGGCGCAGTTTGCGCCCGTCGCGGCAACCTTCCATCGCGGTGACGATCACCCGCGTGGCCGGGTCCTCCGCCATCCAGGCGATGCAGTCGGCCACGTCCACGTCGGCCTCGTTGCCGGTGGCGACGAAGTGTGAGAAGCCCAGCCCGCGGCGCTGCGCCAGGCCGAAGAAGTACGAGCCGAAGGCGCCGCTCTGCGTGGCCACGCCGATGCCACCCGCGCGCGGCCAGGCACCGTCCAGCGCGGTGGCGAAGGTGCCGAAGTAGCCATCGCTTACGTTGAAAAGCCCCAGGCTGTTGGGGCCCAGCAGGCGCAGGCCCGCTGCGACAGCCTGTGCGCGCAGGTGCTGCTGCGCGGCGGCGGCGCCAGGCCCTTCGCCGAAGCCGGCCGAGAACACCTGCAGCGCGCGCACGCCGCGGGCCGCGCACTGCGCCACCGTGTCCAACACCTGCGCCGCCGGCACCGCGACGATGGCCTGGTCCACCGGCTCGTCGATGGCCTGCAGGCTGGAGAAGGCCGGCACGCCCTGCACCGAGGCGGCGCTCGGATTCACCGGCAGGATGCGACCGCGCCAGCCGGCCTTCAGCAGGAAGGCCAGCGGCCGACCGCCGACCTTGTTGGGGTCCGCGCTGGCGCCGACGATGGCCACCGAGCGGGGCCGGAACAGCGCGTCGAGGTCGGCAGCCGACATCAACGACCCGTGAACGCCGGGCGGCGCTTCTCGACGAAGGCGTTCACTGCCTCGGCATGGTCCTGCGTCAGCTGGCTCTGCGTTTCCAACGACACACCGAACTCGAAGGTGGACAGCGCCAGCTGCTTCAGCGTGTGGTTGATCGCCTTCTTGGTGCCGCGCAGCGCAAAGGGCGGCAGCTTCTGCAGCCGCGCCACCAGGTCGTCGATGCGCGCATCCAGCTCGGCCGCCGGCACCGCATGGGTGATCAGGCCCAGCCGCGCCGCCTCGGTGGCCGGGATGTTGTCGCCCAGGAACAGCAGCTCCTTGGCCTTCTGGAAGCCGATCAGCATCGGCCACATCAGCGCGCCGCCGTCGCCGGCCACCAGGCCCACCTTGACGTGCGGGTCACCGATGACGGCGGTCTCGTCGGCGATCGAGATGTCGGCATAGACCGCCAGCGTGGCACCCAGGCCGGTGGCTGCGCCGTTGATGCGCGCGATCAGCGGCTTGTCCAGGTCGATGATCGAATAGAACAGCGCCCGCGCCTCGTGCACCGTGTCGTTCCACAGCGTGCGGTCGGTGATCTTGTCGCGCATCGCGCGGATGTCGCCGCCGGACGAGAAGGCGTCGCCCGCGCCGGTAAGCACCAGGATGTCGGATCCGGTGTCGCGCTGCGCGTCGGCGAACACCGTCGACAGCTCGCGGTGCATGCGGATGTTGGCCGCGTTCTTCACCTCCGGCCGGTTCATCACGATGCGCAGCACGCGGCCGGCGCGCTCGAAGCGGATGTGTTGGTAGCTGTCGAACCAGGCGTCGCTCATGGGGCGTCCAAAGAAGGAGGGTCAGCGGCCACCGGCCACCGGCAGCGTGGCGCCGGTGACGTAGGACGCGGCGTCGGAAAGCAGCCAAACGATGGCCTCGGCCACCTCGTCGGGGCGGCCGGCGCGCTGCATCGGCATGCGCGTGGCATAGCGCTGCAGCCTCGAGGCATCGCCGGCCTCGGCATGGATGCCGGTCTCGATCAGCCCGCAGGACACCGCGTTGACGCGGATGCCTTCGGTGGCCACCTCGGCGGCCAGTCCGTAGCTGAAGGTCTCCAGCGCCGCCTTGGCCGCCGCGTAGTGCACCAGCTCGCCCGGCGAGCCGGTGCGCGAGGCCATCGACGACACGTTGACGATGGCGCCACCCGGGCCACCGTGCTTCGTCGACACCCGGCGCACGAAGGCGCGCGCGCAATAGAAGGCGGCGAAGACGTTGACCTCGAAGGTGCGCTTCAGCACCGCGCTGTCCAGCGCATCCACCCGGCCGATGCGGCCGGGCACGCCTGCGTTGTTGACCAGATGGGTCACCGGGCCCAGTTGGCCGGCGGCGGCCTCGAACAGGCCTTCAATCTGCGCTTCGTCCGACACATCGGCACGCAGGGCGACCGCACGGCCACCCGCGGCGGCAATGGTTGCCACCACCTTTTGCGCCGAGGCCGCGTCCGCCACGTAGTTGACCGCTACGCGCCAGCCATCGCGTGCCGCGGCCAGCGCCACGGCGGCGCCGATGCCTCGGCCGGCGCCAGTCACGAGAAGGGTACGGTCAGTCATCTGCAGCATGTGCCGTGGTGAGTCGGGGCAATGTAGAAACAACTTGATCCACGGCAAACCGGCTGTGGGCGATCGGCTCTATCGGCGCTGGCGATGCATAGGGGTCACACCCAATGACAATCGCCACCCACAGCGCTATGGAGCACTCAGGCCGACCGACGCAAAGCCTGCAATCGATCCACGGCCTCGGGCGGCGCCATTGCGCAAAGTCGGTCGACCAGTGCGTCGGCCGACACATGGTCGGTGGCTGGCGTGCCACCTGGGAAGAAGGCGGCGACGATCTCGGTGTCGAAGAAGTCGCAGAACTCGCGCACCAGCCCGTCTTCTAGTCGGTACCAGGCGACGCCGCGGTTCAAGTAAGCGCCACCGCTGGCCGTGCGGCCGGTGGTGTACCAATGCACCGCAATCATGTAGCCCGCAGCAGCCTGTGGCTGGTGCATCGCCCAGCGGTGGTGGAAGCGCAAGCTTCCGCCGAAGCCAGCCTGCACGCCCTGGAACAGGCCAATGATCGTGTCGCGCCCCTTTACCCGGTCAATGACTTACGGGGCCCTTTCGCTGGCTGGGGTATCCACTTTGGGTATCCACCTAACCGACCGTAGCCTGTTCAGTGAGACTACGGGTGCCGGGGTATGCCCAGGCCACCGTCAACTCAACTACCAAACCATCATCGCCATTGATTCTCAGTACCCCACTGCCGCTCCGTCGCTGCGCGGGTCGCTGCCGCCATATCGCATGCCGCTGTCAGGGTCGATGAGGATGCCGTGCGCGTGCCCGGCGAGTTCGTTCCAGGCGCCCCACCGGTCCAGCAGGTGCCCGCGCCGTTCAAGCTCGTCGATGGTCGCCTGAGGAAACCGGGCCTCGATGTGCAGGGTGTCGCGTGCTTCGCCCAATGCAAAGCGGCCAGACAGCCAGCGCGGCGCTTCCAGGGCTTCCTGAATGTTGCAGCCGTGATCAATGAGGTTGATGTAGGTCTGCAGGTGGATCTGCGGCTGGCCATCGGCGCCCATGCAACCCACCACGCTCCAGAGCTTGCCGTTCTTGAACCCCAGCGAGGCGATCAGCGTGTGCAGCGGCGTCTTGCCGGGTTCCAGCCGATTGGGGTGCCGGGGGTCGAGCGAAAAGTAGGCGCTGCGGTTCTGCAGCATCACGCCGGTGCTGCCTGCCACGACTGCCGAGCCGAACACGCCGTACAGGCTGTGGATCAGCGATACCGCGTTGCCTTCGGCATCCACGACCGCGACATAGACCGTATCTCCGGTCAGGCTGCCGTAGGAAGGCACCCTGTCCCACGGTAGGGCCCGCGCCGGATCCATCAGTGCACGGCGCTGATCGGCGTGCGACTTGGAGACGAGGCGTGCCATCGGCACGTCCACGAAAGCAGGGTCGGCCAGATATCGGTCGCGGTCGTGGTAGGCCACCTGCTTGGCCTGCACCATCAGATGTGCAGGGTCTGGGCTGAGGAACGGATGCTTGTGCAGTTCAAGGGGCTCCAGCAGGTTCAGCATCTGCAGCACGGTGAAGCCCTGCGTTGGCGCCGGTGTCTCGTACAGCGTCACGTCCCGGTAGATGCCCTGCAGCGGCTCGCCCCAATGGGCTCGTTGGGCAGTCAGGTCGGCTCGCGTGAAGAAGCCACCCTCTGCCGCCGAGAAGCGGGCCAACTCAGCGCCTACCGTGCCGCCGTAGAAGCCGGCCGCCCCCTCTGCAGCCACCACCTCCAGCGTGCGAGCCAGATCGGCATTGCGCAGCAAGCTCCCCGCCACGGGCACCTGCCCCCCAGGCAGAAAGATCCTGGCGCTTTCCGCGTGGGCCGCAAGCTCGGTTCTCGTGGACGCGATCCAGCCGGCCAGGCGCTCGGTGATCGGAAAGCCTTCCCGGGCGTACTGGATCGCGCTTTGCAGACACTGCTGCATGGACAACTTTCCGTAGGCCTCGTGTGCCAGGCCCCAGCTGGCCACTGCGCCGGGTGTGGTCAGGGTGGCCGGCAACACGCCCCGGAAGGGCACTTCGGCCATGCCACGCTGGCTGAACCAGTCGATGCTGGCACTGGCCGCTGCACGGCCACCGCCGTCCAGGTAGCGCACAACGCCGCTCTTTGCGTCGTAGATCAGCCAGAACGCATCGCCCCCCAGACCCGTCATGTGCGGATAGATCACGGCCAAGGCAGCCGCTGTGGCGACTGCCGCATCAACGGCACTACCGCCCGCGCGAAGCACATCCACACCGGCTTGCGAGGCCAGTGCATGCGGGCAGGTGACCATGCCCTTCGGGGCCATGGTCACCGGTCTTCCTGTGGTGATGTTCAAGATGTAGGGGCCCGCAGCTTGCGTGAGGCTTTGTTGACAAGGAAGTCGCGTTTCGGGGGCCAGGGCCGGCATACCGACGCATCTGGCGCATTCTGATGGAAGCGCAGCGGATCGGATCGGCACTGCGGGTCCGGACCAACTGCGGACTTCGGTGGCAGGCACCCTTTGTCCGTTGACGGCAGGCAGGAACCACTCCCGCTGGCTCGGGTGACTGCCGAACTTGAGTTTCGGTCGCGATTTCCGGTCAAGTGCTTCGCGTGGTCGCCCTCGGACACGGCGGCATTCGAGCGGCGCAGGAAGCACTCGCGGCCTGCTGCGATACGGGCGGCACCGGCATCAACGCGCCGACCCGGCCATTGGTACTGGCCCCTGTGCCGGCGCCGCGAGGCGCAACTCGCGCACCAAGGCCGTAGCCGCCAGGCCCACGAAGGCGCTGCCGATGAAGATCAGCGGCGCGAGCGCCTGTGCGGCGGGTTCGGTCCAGAACTTGTGCGGACCCACCGAGGGCAGGAAGGCCAGTGCCGTGACGAACCCGATCCACACGCCGGTCCGCTCACGCGCGACCAGGAGCCAAACACTCGCCAGCGACAGCGCCATCACGGCTGCAAGGTACGGCCCCCGTGCGCCGGGAGGGTGCGGTTCAACGCCGGCCAGCATGGCGACGAACATCGCCAGCGCCAGCAGGAACAGTGCTGCCAGCGAGGCAGCCGCAAGGTGGGGAATACGGGCAAGGGTCATGGCAGGCTCCGCAAAAGCGCCGTCACCCATGACGGACGAGGGCCATGCTAGAAGGCCTTTTCGCGCAGCGCCTTAACAAATGTTCAGCCGCCCGCCTCACGCAGCTTGCGCCGGATGCGCGACAGCGACACATTGGTCAGGCCGAGGTAAGTGGCGAGCTGCGCCAGCGGCAAACGATTGGCAAGCTGAGGATGGGTCGCACAGAACTGCGCATAGCGTTGTGCCCCATCGAGAGCGAGCAGGTCGTGCTCACGTTGCAGCTTGTGGGTGACCAATCCTTCGAGCAGGCGCGCGCGCAGCGGCACCCACGTGCCGGCCGCATCGAGCACTGCGCGCAGGCGGTCAGCGGGGGCCACCCACAGCCGCGTAGCCTCGACCGCCGCGATGCCGAACAGCGAGGGCTGCTCGGCCATTGCCTCGGTGAGTGCGCAGATGAGCGCGCCTTCGGCGTGGAAGTTCTTGTTGAACTCGTTGCCATCGCGGTCGACGAAGTACATGCGCAGGATCCCGCGCTCGACGAACATCGCCTCTGCCCAGCGCTCGCCCTGGCACAGCACCAGCTCGCCCTTGTCGACGCGGCGGACACAGAAGAGCGAAAGCGCCTGTTCGAGCGCTGCCCCCTTCAGGCCGGCGCCGACAAGCAGGTCATTCAAAGGCACGGGGGCAGCGTTCATGAGGCGGCAAGTCGAAGGCGAGCGGGGGTCAGGGCGACGAACGACGCGGGCCGCGACTGGGAGATTACCGTAGCGCGGCAGGGCGGCGCGGCCGAGCAGCGCACGCTGGCGTGGACCACTGAACTGCCGCGCGGCCGGTGTTCACCTGTGACTGCTTATGGCGGTGGCTGCCGAGACGCCTCCGCCGGGCGTCAGCCAATGCAGCGAGAAATGCCGTGCGTCATCGATCCAGACCGCCTGCGGTGCCCATCCTGCCCGCCGCGCCAGCGCCTGAAAGCCCGCGACGCTGTACTTGTAGGAGTTCTCGGTGTGAATGCTGTCGCCTTCGTCGAAGGCAAAGCGCTCACCGCCCAGCCAGATCTGCTGTGCCCGGCGGCTCACCAGATGCATCTCGATTCGTTGGAGCGAGGGTTGGTAGTGCGCGGCATGCTCCCAGCCGTCGAGCTGGAAGCCAGCGCGCAGTTCGCGATTGGCACGCGCCAGCAGGTTCAGGTTGAACGCTGCCGTCACACCCTGCGCGTCGTTGTAGGCCGCATGCAGCAGCGCCGGCGACTTGACCAGGTCCACGCCCATCAGCAGGCCGCCGCCCTGCAGCCAGTGCCGGTAGCGCGCCAGCACCTCGACGGCCTCGCTCGGCTCGAAGTTGCCTATCGAGCTGCCCGGATAGAACCCGACCCGTCTGCCCACCGGTGGTGGCAGCTGCAGGCCGTCGATGGTGTAGTCGCCCGCCACCGGCCGCACGGCCAGCGCCGGATGTTCGGCGCGCAGCCGTTCGGCGGCGGCGACCAGGTGCTCGCCGGAGATGTCCACCGGTGTGAACCCTGCCGGTTGATGCAGCGCCGACAACAGCTTCCTGATCTTGCGACTGGCCCCGGCGCCGAATTCGACGATCTCTGCGCCGGGCCCTATGCATTCGGCCATCTCCGCGGCGTGGCGATCCAGCAGTGCCAGCTCGGTGCGCGTCGGGTAGTACTCAGGCAGCTCGCAGATGCGCTCGAAGAGCAATGAGCCGGACGCGTCGTAGAACCATTTGGGCGGCACCGCGCGTGGTCGTGCGCGCAGGCCGGCCCGAAGATCGTCGGCGAAGGCGCCCATGTCAAAGATCCCGCGCCAGGCGCATACCGCTGAACTGCCAGCGCGCCGCAGGCGGGAAGAAGTTTCGATAGCTGCGCCGCGCATGCCCGGGCGGGGTGGCAAGGCTCGAGCCGCGCAGCACGAGCTGGCCCACCATGAACTTGCCGTTGTACTCGCCGGCCGCGCCCGCCCAGGGCCTGAAGCGTGGGTACGGATCGTAGGACGAGCGTGTCCATTGCCAGGCATTGCCGAAGCATTGGGCCGGCGGCGTGGCCAGGTCCGCAGCGGCTTCCCATTCGAACTCGGTCGGCAGCCGCGCGCCGGCCCACTCGGCATAGGCCGCAGCCTCGTAGAAGCTCAGGTGCAGTACCGGCGCCGACGGATCGCGCGGTAGCTCGCCATGCAGCCCGAAGGCCACTCCGCCGTCGCGCCAGTAGGCGGGGCCGGTCCAGCCCTGGGTTTGCACCATCGCCCAGCCGTCGGACAACCATAGCGCAGGGCGGCGATAGCCACCGTCGTCGATGAAGGCCTGGAATTCACCGTTCGTCACCAGCCGCCGGCCGATCTGGAAGGGCTGCAGCATGACGCGGTGGCGCGGCGATTCGTTGTCAAAGGCGAAGCCCTCGCCGTCATGGCCCACCGCCACCTCGCCGCCAGGGTGGGACACCCAGCCCGCTTCGGCCGGCACGAAGGCTGGCGGCAGACCTGCGCGCAATGCCGGCGCCAGCGGGTTCATCGCCAACAAGGCCAGCGCGTCCGTCAGCAGCAACTCCTGATGCTGCTGCTCATGCTGCAGGCCGAGTTCCACCCATGGCGCCGCCGCGGCCGCGCTGTCGGTATCGGCACTGACCAGGAAGGAATGCATCGCCCTGTCCACCGCCGCGCGATAGGCCAGCACCTCGGCCAGCGAGGGCCGCGTCAGCATGCCGCGCTGTGGCCGCGGATGGCGCGGGCCCAGGCTTTCGTAGTAGGAGTTGAACAGCCGCGCGTACCGCGGATCGTAGGGCTGGTAGCCGGGTGCATGCGGTCCGAGCACCAGCGCCTCGAAGAACCATGTGGTGTGTGCCAGGTGCCACTTGGTGGGGCTGGCGTCTGGCATCGCCTGCACGCACTGGTCCTCGGCCGACAACGGCGCGGCCAGCGCCAATGTGTGCTGGCGCACGTCGGCATAGCGTGCGCTGGTCGCTGACAGGGTGGAAGGTGGCATCGGAATCAGTCGGCGGCGGGGCGTGCAGCTTACAGGTCCGCGCTGTAGCCTGCATAGGCCGCACGATCGCCATCACTCGGGCCCTCCCGCTCAGGCACCGATGATTGCCAGGCAGCCTCCATCGCGGCTCGTGTGACAGCCGCGGTCGAGTTCGCGCCGCGGAGGGCGCTACGCGAACAACCGCCGCACAAAGCCCGCTGTCGTCAGCCGCTGAACCCACCATCGCAGCGCTCGCCCTTCGTCGCCAACGCGCCAGGCGATGGCGCTGTCGCTGGGTGGATGCGGGGTCTGCACCTTCAGCAGCTTCAGCTCACCGCGGCGCACCCGCGGCCGCGCCACGGCCTCGGGAAGAAAGCCGCAGCCCAGCCCCAAGCGGATGGCCTCCAGCTTGCTAGCCTCGTCGGGCACGGCGATCTGCAGCCGATGGTCGATCAAGCCATAGGGCAGATGAGGCAGCGCGCGCGTCGTATCGCCCATCACCACCGAGCGGTGGCGGGCGATTTCCTCGTTGGCGATCACGTCCTGGCGGCCGGCCAGCGGATGTTGCGCCGCCACCGCGAGCACGAAGCGGATCGGAACGAAGGGTTGGCTGGTGCAGCCACCGCCAGCCGGTTGGGCACGTGCCGGCGCTCCCACCACCAAGTCGGCGCGGCCGGCGAGCAGTGCATCCCACGAGCCAGCCGCGGCTTCGCGCCGCAAATGCACCGTAGTCTGCGGCGCGGCGGTGACGAAATCGCGCAGCAGCGCGATCACCGGTGGCATCGGGATCACTTCGTCCACGGCGATCACCAGCCGTGACTCCCAGCCAGTGGCCAGCGTCTGAAGTTCCTCGTCCAGTGCGTCGGCGCGTTCCAGCAGTCCGCGCCCGCGTTCCAGTAGCGTGCGGCCGTGCGCGGTGAAGCGTACACGCCGGCCGCTGCGATCGAAGACCTGCAGGCCCAGCCGCTCCTCCAGCCCACGAACCGCGTGGGTGACGGTCGAAGTGACGACGCTCAGCGCCTGCGCCGCCGACGCGAAGCTGCCGTGCCGATCGATCGCCTGCAACAGCCGCAGGCTGTCCAGATCGATGCGTTGATGGCGCTTGACCAGGGCTCGTCTCCTCAGTGATGGGCCGGCTGCGTTGCACGGCATGCAACGTGGCAGCGAAAAAGCTTCGCTTGTGACTTTGATCTGCGTCGATACGCTGCCGCGCCATGCATGCTATCGAACCCGCTTCGACCTACGACGTGGCCGTCATCGGCTGCGGGCCGGTGGGCATCACGCTGGCCGGCCTGCTGGGGCGCGAGGGGCTTCGCGTGGCGGTCTTCGACCGTGCGACCGAGGTCTATGCCCAGCCCAGGGCGGTGGGCTTCGATCACGACGCGATGCGGCTGTTCCAGCGCATCGGCGCGGCCGAGGCGCTTGCGCCGCATGTCACCGATTTCCGCAACACCGTCTACCGCGGTGCCGATGGCCAAGTGATCCAGCGCGTGCGGCGTGTCGATCCGCCGTACCCCTACACCTGGGCACCCAACTACACCTGCGACCAGCCCGGCGTGGAGGCGGTTCTGCGCCAGACGGTCGGTGCGATGCCGTCGGTGCATTTCGGCCTGGGCACCGAGTTGCTGACGCTGGCGACCCGGGAGGAAGGCGTGTCGCTGATGCTGCGCGATGCGCACGGCCAGCACCGGGCCTGCGAGGCGCGCTGGGTGGTCGGCTGCGATGGCGCCTCCAGCACCGTGCGCCGCCTCAGCGGGCTGAAGCTGCGCAGCCACGACTACGACGAGCCATGGATCGTCGTCGACCTGAAGGTGGGCGACGCAGCCCTGTCGCGCCTGCCGGACACCAACGTGCAGTACTGCGAACCCGAGCGCCCCTGCACCTACATCGTCTGCCCGGGCAACCACCGCCGCTGGGAGTTCATGCTGATGCCCGATGAGCCGCGCGAAGGCGCGCTCGATCCGGCCCGCCTGTGGACCCTGCTGCAACGCTGGCTGCAGCCGGGCGAGGCCGAGCTCTGGCGCGCCGCCGCCTACCGCTTCCACGCGCTGGTGGCCGACGACTGGCGCGCCGGCCGCGTGCTGCTGGCCGGCGACGCCGCGCACCAGACGCCGCCCTTCATGGGCCAGGGCATGTGCCAGGGCCTGCGCGATGCCGGCAACCTGGCCTGGAAGCTGGCCGCGGTGCAACGTCGCGAGGCCGGCGAGGCGCTGCTCGACAGCTACACGGCCGAACGCCGGCCGCATGTGGAGGCCACCACGCTGCTGGCCAAGCAGCTGGGCGTGATGCTGTCCGAGCGCGACCTGCAACGGGCCCGCGAGCGCGACGCCCGCATGCTGCGCGAGGCCGGCGGCGAGGCGCCGACGCTGATCCGCCAGGAGCTGATCCCGCCACTGCGCCACGGGCTGATAGCCCACGGCGCGCCGCGTGCCGGCGAGGTGCTGCCGCAGCCGCGCGTGCGCGACGGCCGTGGCGAACGGCTGCTGGACGACCTGCTCGGCGCCACCTGGCGGCTGGTGCTGGCGACCGACGATGCGGCGGCCTGCAGTGCCTGCGCCGCGCTGGCGGCCCGGCACGGCGTGTCGCTGGTCCTGGTCGGCGACGGCGCCGCCGCGCCGGCCGGTGCGCACCGGGTGCAGGAGCGCGACGGCCTGCTGCGCGACTGGCTGGCCGCGGCCGGCCTGATCGGCGCCTTGGTGCGACCCGACCACTGCGTCTACGGCGGCTTCGCCACGGCAGAGGCCGCCCAGGCCCTGCTGCAGCGGCGCGCCGCCGCATGGCCCGCCGCGGACCCCTCACAACCCACAGGAGACACAGCCCATGCCACAGCCTCGAGCCCATGAACCCCGCGCACGGCGCGCCGCGCTGCTGGCGCTGGCCGCCGCCGCATTGACCCTCGGCAGCGCCGCCCGGGCGCAGGACTGGCCGGCCAAGCCGATCCGCTTCGTCGTGCCCACGCCACCCGGCACCGGGCCCGACGTGGACATCCGCCAGATGGCCGGCCTGTTCAGCGGCCTGCTGGGCCAGCAGGTGATCGTCGAGAACAAGCCCGGCGCGGCCACGCGCATCGCGGTGGAATCGGTGATCCGCAGCGCCCCCGACGGTTACACCTTCCTGGTGGGCACGCCGAGCCTGACGACGATGTCTGCGCTGTACCCGAAACTGAAGTTCGACCCCAAGCGCGAGCTGGCCCCCGTGTGCCTGGCCTCGGTGACGGCCTACACGCTGACCATCAATGCCGCGGTGCCGGCCAGGACAGTGGCCGAGTACGTGAAGCTGATGAAGAGCGACCCGAAGTACACCGCGATGGGCACGCTGGGCGTGGGCTCGATCAGCCACCTGACCGGCGCCTGGTTCGGCTCGATCGAGGGCGTGACGCCGAACTTCATTCACTACAGCACCACACCGCCCTTCACCGACCTGGTGGGCGGCCAGTACCCGGCCATCTTCGAGGCCATGCTGCCGCTGATGGGCCATGTGCAGAGCGGCAAGCTGCGCACGCTGGCCATCTCCGGCAAGAAGCGCCACCCGCTGATGCCCGACGTGCCCACCTTTGCCGAAGCCGGCGTCGCCAACTTCGAGCCGCTGGTGTGGATCGGCCTGTTCGCACCGGCCGGCACGCCCGAGCCGATCGTGCGCCGCATGGCCGATGCCTGTGCGCAGGTGGCGAAGAACCCCGAGGTGGTGGCCGCGCGGCGCAACGCCGGCAGCGAATCGCTGGGCAGCGGGCCGCAGGAGTTCGGCGTGTTCCTCGATGGCGAGCGCGCCAAGTGGGCCGCGGTGATCCAGAGCATCGGGCTGACGCTGGAATAGGGCGCGACCATGGACCTGGGGCTTGCCGGACGCCGCGCACTGGTCTGCGCCTCCAGCAGCGGGCTGGGCCTGGCCTGCGCTGCCGCACTGGCGCGAGAGGGCTGCGAGGTCTGGATCAACGGTCGCCAGCCGGAGCGGCTTGAACGGGCACGGGCGCAGCTGTCCGCAGGCGGCGTCACCGTCCATGCGGTGGTGGCCGACCTGGTCACCGCCGCGGGTCGCGACGCGCTTCTGGCCGCCTGCCCGGAGCCGGACATCCTGGTGAACAACAACGCCGGCCCGCCGCCCGGCGAGCTGGCCGAATGGGACCATGCCGCCTGGATCGCCGCGCTGGAGGCCAACCTGCTGGCGCCGCTGCTCTTGGTGCGGGCGGTGCTGCCGGGCATGCGCGCACGGCACTTCGGACGCATCGTCAACATCACCTCGGCAATGGTGAAGAGCCCGCGTGCGACGATGGCGCTGTCCACCACCGCACGCACCGGGCTCACCGCCTTCTGCAAGGCGATGTCCTTCGAGGCCGCGGCCGACAACGTGACGATCAACAACCTGCTGCCCGAGCGCATCGACACGCCGCGCCAGCAGCAGATGGCCGAACGCATGATGCAGCGCGAAGGCATCGGCCTGGACGAGGCGCGCCGGCGCATCGCGATGACCATCGCCGCCCGGCGCATGGGCCGGCCCGAGGAGTTCGGCGATGCCTGCGCCTTTCTGTGCTCGGCCCAGGCGGGTTTCATCTCCGGCCAGAACCTGCAGCTGGACGGCGGCAGCTACCCCGGATTGCTATGAGCACTTCCTTCCGCGATTACCTGCGTGCGCCCGGTGACCCGCGGCTGACCGGCATCAGCGAGCGCGATGCCTACAGCCATGCCGAGCATGCCTGGGAGCGTCCGCCAGTGCGGGCGCTGCTGGAAGGCTGGCTGCACAAGTACCGGCACGAGGACTTTCACGGCATCAGCTGCGACGGCTGCTGCCGCCCGCAACTGTTCAGGCTGCAGGACGAAGGCGCACCGCTGCGCGCGGCGGTCGATGCCGCCGGCCGCCTGCTGGCCGCTTGCACACCGGCGCAGCGGCAGAGCCTGCAGCACCCGCTGGCCGCGCGCGAATGGCGGGCCTGGATGAACCCGGAGATCTATGTGCAGCGCTTCGGGCTGCGCATGGACGAGGTCGGCGCCGAGCTGCGCAGCCCGATGCTGGAGCTGCTGCGCGCCAGCCTCAGCGCCGCGGGCTTCGCGCGCGTGCGCAACCTGATGCGCATCAACCACTTCCTCGGCGAGCTGGTGAATGCGCCGCGGGTGATGAACGAGTACAGCTACAACCTCAACCTGTTCGGCGATCCATCTGCCACCGAGCCCTGGGGCTTCAACTTCTACGGCCACCATGTGTGCCTGAACGTGCTGTTCCGCCAGGGGCAGATGGTGGCCACGCCGGTGTTCTTCGGCGCCGAGCCGCACCATATCGACGCCGGGCCCTTTGCCGGCGTGCGCGAGTTCGAGGCCGAAGAACGACTGGCGCTGGAACTGATGCTCCACCTGCCGAAGCCGCTGCAGCGCGAGGCGCAGCTGTATGCACAGAAACGCGACCCGGCGATGCCGCCCGGCCGCGTGGCCTTTGCCGACGAACTGAACCTGGCCGGCGCCTACCAGGACAACCGCGTGATTCCCCATGAAGGGCCCTGCGTCGCGCGCTTCGACGCGCGGCAGCGCCGGCAGCTGATGGACCTGGTGGCCGCCTACCTGGCCTACCTGCCCGAAGGCCCGCGTGCCGCGCGGCTGCAGGACTTCGAACACCACCTGGGCGAAACGCACTTCTGCTGGATCGGGGGCCTGGGCGAGGACGACCCGTTCTACTACCGCATCCAGGGCCCGGTGTTGCTGATCGAGTTCGACCACCACGCCGGCGTGTTCCTGGGCAACCCGACGCCGCAGCGCTTCCACGTGCACACCGTTGTGCGCACACCCAACGGCAACGACTACGGCATGGCCGTGGTGAAGCAGCATTGCGAACAGGCCCAACGGGCGCTGCAGCGCGCACCGGGCCCGGCGTCCGGACGCTGATCGCGGAACTTCCGCAGCCGATCCCGGATCAGGCGCCGGTCGCCCCCGGAGCCTGCCGCATGAGAACGCCCGCCGTCGCCCTTGCCTCGCTGGTCGCGCTGTCGACGGACGCCGTCGCGCGATCGTCGGTGACGCTGTTCGGCGTGGTGGACCTGGGCGTGCGCTATGTGGACAACGACAGCTTCGGCAGCAACGAATCCAGCACGCAGCTGGCGCCGAACGGCATGGCCACCAGCCGCCTGGGCGTGCGCGGCGTCGAAGACCTGGGCGGCGGCCTGGCGGCCAGCTTCTGGCTCGAAGGCGCCATCGACCCGGACACCGGCGCCGGTGCTCAGGCCTCCGGCAACGGTCGCGGCGAAGCCTTTGCCTTCAACCTGCGCTCGACGCTCAGCCTGTCCAACCGCTGGGGCGAGCTGCGCCTGGGCCGCGACTACACCCCCACCTACTGGAGCCTCACCGCCTTCGACCCCTTCGGCACCATCGGCGTGGGCTCTGCCGGCAACCTGTTCCTCGGCGCTGACCTGCGCTCGCTGGCCGGCGCGGACGGCACCGTCGGGACCCTGGTCCACGCGAACAACACGGTCGGCTACATCCTGCCGGGCGGTCAGTTCGGCCCGGGCCTGTACGGGCAGCTGATGGTGGCGGCCGGCGAAGGCGCACCGCTGAACAAGTACGCAGGCGGGCGCATCGGCTATGCCGCAGGCCCCTTCGACATCGCGGCCGCCTACGGCCGCACTGGCGTCGACACTGCCGACACGCTGGCCATGACGCAGTGGAACGTGGCCGGCGCCTGGAACCTGGGCGCCTACGGCAAGGTCTCGGCGTACTACGGCCAGATCACCGTCGACGTACCCGCCGGCGTCAGGGCCGATCAGCAGAACTGGTACCTCGGCTACGCGCTGCCGGTCGGCGTGTGGAGCTTCAGGTTCAGCTACGGCGGCGTCAGCCAGGGCGGCCTGCCCGCACTCAGCGGCAACCGCGCGCAGCAGTTCGCGCTGGGCGCCGTCTACAACCTGTCGATGCGAACGGCCCTCTACGCCACGGTCTCCACGCTCAGCAACTCGGGCGGCACCACCTTCTACGTCGCCCCGAGCGCCGTCACGCCGAGCCCGGGCCTCAGTTCCTTCGGCACCGAAATCGGCGTGCGCCTGATGTTCTGACTGCTCGGGCGGCCGCAAGGCCGTTCGGACAGTGCAGCCGAGCCCCAAGGCGCGGCTCGGCGAACACGCGCACGGCGACTTCGCAGCGGCCTAGGAAGGTGGCCGCGCAGATTCCCGGGGCCAAGCTGGTGGTTCTGGAGAATGCGGGCCATGTGCCCGTCATCACCCGGGGGGAAATCGTCGCCCGTGAGATCCACGCGCACTTTGCCGAGGGTGCTTGAGGCCGACGATCTCGCCGGCTTGTGCTCTGCCACTGCTCGTGCCACGGGCGTTGGCGCGCTGCACGGCCCTATAGAAGCCATGGAGCGCACAAGTCGGAAGGAGCGCGCGGGCCAGTCCGTCGGGCGACCGCAGATTCCAGACGCTGCGGGCGTGACGGCTGCAACTGCCGTTAGGAAAGACTTGCTGCCGCGCGAAACTCAGCGCGCGCTGAGCGCAGACTGCGGCAAGCCGAACACCCGATCGAACGCCCAGGTGAAGGCGATGGCGTAGACGAAGAAGAACGCCAGCAGGCCAAGATTTGCCAGGAAGGCCACGGCGAAGGAGGTGTTCAGCCAGAACGCCATGACGGGCACGAGGATCAGCGTGAGGCCTCCTTCGAATCCGGCGCCATGCGCGAGCCGCCTGGCCAGGCTTCGACCCTTGACCTTCTGGCGGGACTCCCACCGCTCGAAAAGCGCGTTGAACAGATAGTTCCAGCACAACGCGATGCTCGACAGGACGATGGCGAGCAGGAGCGTCGAACTTTGCGGCTCGTCGAAAACGAGCCCCAGAACGGGCCCCACGAACGCGATGGCGAACACCTCGTACAGGACGGCCTGAAGCACGCGGCGGGTTCTTGGGGTCATCAGCCTGAGGTGGTTCGTGAGGCCACGTGCCGGCGGGTCGTGAAGCCTGAGGAGGTGGCGCCAACGGCATCGCTGGGCAGCGGCCAGGCATGATAGGCAATGCCGGGAAGGCGTGAGGCCGCCCTGGCGCGGGGCGGCTCCCCGCTTGCGGGCGCGTCTGGCTCAAACACGCGCCTGCTTCCAGCCACCGCGGGTGAACAACCACAGCGTGAACAGACCGACGGCGGTCTCGGACACGAACACCGCCCAGAAGACACCGGAGGCCTGCCAGTCGAGGCCCAGCGCCAGAAGCATGGCCAGCGGGATCTGGATCAGCCAGAAGAACACGAGGTTGATCTTCGTGGGCGTGACGGTGTCGCCGGCACCGTTGAAGGCCTGCACGGCGACCATCCACCAGCCGTACACGAAGTACGAGTACGACAGGATGCGCAGCCACTCGGCCCCCGTGTCCACGACGGCCGGCTGGTCGGTGAAGAGCCCGATCAGCTCGCGCGGGAACAGGAAGAACAGCACCGATACCGCCACGGTGAACACCATGTTGTACCAGCCGATGCGCCACACCGAAGCCTCGGCCCGGCCGGGCTCGCCAGCACCGAGGTTCTGCCCGACCAGCGTGGCCGCGGCGTTGGACATACCCCAGGCCGGCATCAGCGTGAACATCATCAGCCGCATGGCGATGGTGGCCCCGGCCACGGCCTCGCTGCCGATGGCCGCCAGGATGCGCATCAGGAAGATCCACGCTGTCATGGCGACGATCATCTGGCCGATGCCACCGAGGGAAGTGCGAACGATGTTCAAGGCCGCGGCCGCATCGAGCGCAAGCTGCGGCGTAGCGACACGAATGTGTCGGCTGCCGCGCAGCAGGATCCAAAGCTGCATTACCACGCCCACGCCGCGGCCGATGACGGTGGCGATCGCGGCGCCCTCGACACCCAACGCGGGGATCGGCCCGAGCCCAAAGATCAGGATCGGGTCGAGCACAATGTTCAGCCCGTTGGCCACCCACAGCACGCGCATGGCCACCGCAGCGTCGCCGGCACCGCGGAAGATCGCGTTGCAGACGAACAGCAGCATGATGACCACGTTGCTGCCCAGCATCCACTGCATGTAGCGTACGCCGTGGGTCAGCGTCCACGCATCGGCGCCCATCAGCTGCAAGAGCTCGCGCGCCCAGACGATGCCGGCCACCGCAAAGGGCAGCGAAGCCAGCACCGCGATCCAGATCGCCTGCGCCGCGCTGACGGCCGCCGCCGCACGGTCGCCCTCACCGACGCGCCGTGCAACGACTGCGGTCACCGCCATGGCCAGGCCGATGGCAATGGCGTACAGCAGGAACAGGAAGGTCTCGGTCAGCCCGACCGTGGCCACCGCCGACGGGCCGAGCTTGGCAACGAACCAGATGTCGACGACAGCGAAGGTCGATTCGAGCACGAGCTCCAGCACCATCGGTACCGCCAGCAGCAGCACGGCACGCCGCAATGGCACCTTGGTGTAGTCGGCATTGGTGCCGCGTATGGCGTCGCCCAGTTCCTGCCACAGCGAGCGTGACGCCGCTGACGCAAGGTCAGGGCTGCGGATCGACGGCGAGGAAGGCGGTTCGGTCACAGCGCCTCAGGACTTCAGCCGTTCGTTCTGCGGGAACATCGCGCGCCGCGCTTCGTCGTCCATCTCCGTCTTGAAGGCATGCCGGTCCTTCAGGGCCGCTGCCCGCTGCGCCGCGGGCCGCTCGCTCACGGCATCGAGCAGGCGCTTCACCTGCGGGAGCTGCTGCCACGCCTCGGCACCCAGCGCGAAGGGCACGGCGCGCGCCCATCCCCACACGGCCATGTCCAGCAGCGTGTAGCGCTCACCTTGCATCCATGTGCGCTGGGACAGGTGCGCGTCGAGAATCTTCCAGTGCCGCCACGCTTCGAATTCGTAGCGGTTGATCGCATAGGGGTTGGGTTCGGGTGCGTAGTGCTTGAAGTGCACGCATTGGCCGGTGAAGGGCCCGATGCCCGACGCCACGAACATCAACCAGGACAGCATCGGCCCACGGTCCTGCGGATCGCCGAGAAACTGCCCAGTCTTGTCGGCCAGATAGAGCAGGATAGCATTGCTGTCGAACACCGTGCTCGCTCCATCGACGATTACTGGCACTTTGGCGTTGGGGTTCAGCGCGGTGAAGGCCGGGGCATGCTGCTCCCCTCGCCGTGTGTCCACCGGGATGGCCTCGTACGGCAGCCCGAGCTCTTCCAGCATCAAGGCCACCTTCATCGGATTGGGCGCGAGCGAGTAATAGAACTTCAGCATGTCGATGGCCTTTGGGCAGTGGGAATGAATCCATTGTGGCCGGTACCCACTGAGCCCGTTGGCCACAGGACCGCCGCAGGCCGCGAAGCGGCCGAGATCGAGGCCGCGCCCGACCCGGCGGCCAAGCGCGCCGAGCTGGAGGCGCACTACCTGGACATGACCTCGCCGTTCCGCACGGCCGAGAAGTTCGGCGTGCTCGACATCATCGACCCGCGCGAGACCCGGCAGGTGCTTTGCGATTGGGTCGAAGACGCGTGGCACGTGGTGCAAGGCGATCTGCCCGGGCGCCACCGCTAGCGTCTTCTGCGTCCAGGGCGCGACGGCGGGCCCTGGTTGCACACAGTGAAACCCCGCCCTGCGGATGCGGGGAACTCAGGTCGCCTCGATGGTCACTAACAACTGCAACAGCTCCGGCCCCGCGATTGCGGGATGCTCCTGGAGGGTTTCCGCAAGACACTCAGGGAATTGGCTTACGCGAGGACTTCCGGAATGAAAGCAGAGATCTGGCTTGCGCGGTGCGCGGCAGAACTGGAGCATCTGCAACTGACGCATTCGCGCGATCCCATCAAGCACACGAGTTCGACCGATTCGACGCTGCACAAGGCCGGGGAGCTGATCGAGGCCCAGCGCTATCGCGGCCTGGACCCCGTACAGGCCGCCAGGATCTACTGGCGCGAAAGCGTGTCGAGCCCTCGCCCGTAGCGGCTGCTCAGGTCGCGGTGGGTTTTGGCAGACGGAGCGCACGCGGGCACCAGGCCCGGCGCTCCCGGGCGTGAACGATTCGACGCCGAGCGCACCGAGCAACCGGCATGCGGGCCGGGCAGCGGCCAACGCCGCCGCACAATGCGCGGCATGGATAGCACCTCGCGCATCGCCCTCAGCGGCATGCAGGCAGCGCTGGCCGGGCTGCAGAGCTCGGCGCACAACATTGCCAATGCCAGCACCGAAGGCTTCCGCCGCCAGCAGGTGCGGCAGACGCCGGCCGCCGGCGGCGGTGTCACGGTCCAGGCCGAGCAGGCCGCCATGCCCGGCGCCGCGCTGGAGCGCGATCTCGTCGACCAGCTGGTCGCGAAGCACGCGTTCCTGGCCAACCTGGCGGCCTTCCGCGCCGCGAACGAGCGCACAGGCACACTGCTCGACCTGCGCACGTAGCCAGCGCCGGTCACGCGCCCATGCGGCGCAGACTGCGCCCGTGACCCGCCGTGCGAACATGCGGGCCATGAACCCGCTGCGCCTCACGAACGAACTCGATCTGCTGCAGACCCTGGTGCCGCTGCAGGGTGCGCGCCTCATCGAGGCCGGCTGCGGCGCTGCTCAATTGGCACGCGAACTGCTCGGCCGCTTCCCCACCGCCGAGGTGTTCGGTATCGAGGTGGACGAACGGCAGATGGCCAAGAACCGGCTGAACCCGGCCGAGCGGCTGCACTTCGAGACCGCCGGCGCCCAGGCCATCCCCTTCGGCGACGCATCCTTCGATGGCGCGCTGATGCTGAAGTCGCTGCACCATGTGCCGATGCCCTTGATGGACCAGGCGCTTGCCGAGTTGGCCCGCGTGCTGCGGCCCGGCGGCTGGCTGTACGTGTCCGAGCCGGTCTATGCCGGTGCGCTGAACGAGCTGATCCGCCCCTTCAACGACGAAGGCGTGGTGCGCGCTGCGGCACAGGCTGCGCTGGACAGCGCGCTGGCGTCCGGCCATTGGCAGGCCGCAGCCGAGCAGCGCTTCGAGACGCCCGTGCGCTTCGCCAGCTTCGACGAGTTCGAGCAACGCATGATGCGCCCGACGTTTGCCGACCACGGCATCGACGCTGCGATGATCGAACGCGTGCGCGCGCTGTACCTGCCGCACCAACGCGCCGATGGCGCGCACTTCACCCGCCCGATGCATGTGCGGCTGCTGCGCAGGCTAGGCTGACGAAGCCGACAGTCCGCACGGCATGCGGCCGATGGTCGCGACACCGACCCGCGTGTCCTCGGGACGCGTCGGGGTCCCTGGAGGGGCGCGCCCGCGCCTACTTCAAGTCCGAGAAGCCGACGCTGTAGTCGGTGGCACTGGCCGACGTGGTGTTGGTGCAGGTGAACGTGGAGGACATGTCGTCGAACGGGTAGGTGTAGCAGGTGGGGCAGGCCTGCTTCAGCCACTGGATCGTGGGCAACACGTAGTCGAGCCACTGGCTGTTGGCAGTGATCACCGGCTGCGTGGGTGTGGTGATGCCGAGGCCGACATTGCCGGCGGGGCTGCCGATTGGCAGCCCAGCCTGGGTAGCGCCCCACATCGCGCCACCACAGGCCAGCACGACCGGTTGCACCGGGCTGGCCGCCGTGCCGTTGGCAATGTAGGCGCTGTAGGTCTGGTTGATGCACAGCTGCAGGTCGCTGACGCTCACCGTGCCGGCAGCGGCACCTGACAAGCCATTGGGCCAGCTGTTGCCGAAGCCAAACGGTGCCAGGTTGCTCGGGCTCGAGTTGGCGCCCCAGATCGCATTGGCCGTGGCCCAGGCCACAGGCCGCCCGCATTGGCGGGTGCTGAACGCAAAGCCGCCCTGGACGATGCCGGACATCGGGTAGCCGCAGGTGTTGTAGACCGGGTCGGTGCAGTTCGCCTGCTGGGTGCATGCGGTCGGCGAACCCGAGGACGGGACGATCACGACCCGGTAGTAGGACGAGGCATCGCCATTGATGGACGCCCCAGGCGGGAAGGATTGGGGGCTGGGGGCCATGGTCCAGCTTGCCGCGGGCAGCCCGAAGGCGGCCGGGTTGCCATACCCACCGTTCTGCGCCGTGCTGCTGCCGGCCGTACCGCAGCTGTACGCATTGGTGCTGGACGGGCCTGGGCTGACAGGGCCGAACTGGGTGGCGAAGTTGGCGCCATTGATGATGGACACGTCGTAGAAGTCAGGCTGCGACGGCGCCTGAAAGGTCAGTTCCGCCAAGGTATTGATACCCGGTGACGGGCCGGTGCCCGGCCCGCAGGCCAGGCCACCGGCCGCGCCGACGCACGTGGCGTTCTCGCACTGCCCGGTGCTCGGGTCGCAACCACTGCGCGGGTAGAAGTTGCCGGACCAGATCACGCCGTTGGGCGAGATGCTCGAGCCCGAGACGTTGATCGAGGTCGAGGCGTTCGGCGCCACGGCATAGCCCTTGGAGGGTGTCGGTGCGTCGTAGTAGCAGTAGAAGGGCGTGTTGCCGATGTTGCTGCTGGGCGCCGCGCCTCCTTGCATGCAGGTGGTGCCCACGGGGCAGGCGGCTTGTGGATTGGACGGGCCGCACTGGGACGCGGCACCGGCCTTTAGGTTGGCCGTGACCTGCCCGGGCGGAATGGCCGGCGTGCTTGCGTTCAGATAGGCATTGGCGGCGCCGCCAGTGATGCCGACGAACACCGTCTCGCTCGAGCTGTTATTGAAGGTCACGGTGCGTACCGCCGCGGCCGGGGCGATGGCTCCCAGCACGAGCGAGCCCACCGAATACGACTGGCCCGCGGTAGAGGTGACCGTGGCCGTGGCAGTGACCTGGCCGGTATCGGCCGCGCCCACGAGGCCCAAGCCGCAGTTCAGGACATTGGTGCTTTGGCCCGGGCCTGCGTACTTCAGCTGGCAGGTCTGGGTTGGGCTGAGCGTCGGCGCGGTGTTGTTGCCGGCGGCGTAGCTGTAGAACGAGATGCCCGTGCCCTGCAGCGTCAAGGTGATGCTCAGCGTGTCCGCCGTCGCAGGCTGCGTCCAGTTGACGAACAGCGGGGCCCTCATGCCGTTGGGCACGCCGTTGCCGGCCTGGGTACTGAGGCTGATGGTGCCATTGGGGGCACCGGACTGTGGTGCGATGTCGACGGCCACGGTCTCATAGCCCTGGTACTGCGCTCCGCTGGCCGATACGAACAGGGTGGAAGGCACCGCTTGCGGCAACGATGCCACGGTTTCGCATTCGGGGGCGCGCGAGGTGACGGCGCATTGCGAGGGATTGAATGAAACGCCGACCGGGCCGGTGAAGCGAATGACCACGCCTTCGTCGACGCCCAGGCCCGAACTGCCGAGCACACGCGCCTTCAGCGACACCGCGTAAGGTGCAGACCCCGTGCTCAGCACCTTGATCGTTGTCGATGTGGTTGCGAAGGCCCCAGGCTTGGCTTCGACGGCCAACTTGCCATAGTTCGTGGCGCTGCCGACCGTGACCGGAATGCGCAGGGACGGCAGGTTGTCGCCCAATACGGAAAGCGTGGTGGCGCCCACGTTCTTGCCGTGCAGGGTCAGCAGGCATCGCCTGGACTGCTCGGAAACCGAGGCCAGCGTGCAGGTTGCCGGATAGACCTCTGCCACGGCCGAGTCGGACACGGCGACCTGGATCGTGTGAACGGCACTTTCGTCCGCCGCGTCAAGCAGCAAACCCACCTGCTGGATGCTGCCACGCTGAACGTTCGGCGCGTCCGACGGTTCGAGGATCCATCGCGATGTGCTGGCCTGCTCGTTGCAGCCCGACAAGAGGACGGCCGCGAAGGCCAGGCTGACAATGCCCGCAGCGTGTAGTTGGCATTTCATGTCGATCGGTCCGTGGCTGCGCATGGCCACCGGGAAGCTGCGGAACAGGCCGCCTTAAACAGCAATGTGCGTGGTTTCGCACTGCCTCGATGCGGCGAATACCGCGCCGATTCCAGGCGTCATCGCTGCGCAGGCGCCCGACTGGGCGCCGCACACGAAGCACCGCCTAGGCCGAGTGGGCGCGAAGCCAGGCGATGATGTCGGCGCTGACCTCGTCGCGGTTGGTCTCGTTCAGGATCTCGTGGCGACCGGCCGCGTACAGCTTGACGGTGACATCGGCCACGCCGGCGTCTCGGTAGCGCTGGCCCAGCACCTGCAGCAGCGCACCACCGGCCGCCAGCGGGTCGGCATCGCCGGAGGCGATCAGGATCGGCAGAGTGCCGGGAATGCCTGCCAGCGCCGCTGGATCAGCCAGCCGGGCCGCGGGCGCAAACAGCGACGGGATCACGTTGTCCGGTACCTCCCATCCGCACCAGGGGTCGGCCACATAGGCATCGACCTCGGCCGCGTCGCGGGACAACCACTCGTACCCCGTACGGTGCTCGAAACCGGCATTGAACGCTGCGAGCCCCTTCGGCGCATCGGCGGGTGCGTTGGCCATGCCGGCGGCCAGCATGTCGAGCGCAGTCGAACCCGACAGGACCACGCCCGACCAGGTGGATGCGTGATCGAGCATGGCCGCCTGTGCGGCGAAAGAACCCATCGAATGTCCGAACAGGAACAGCGGCAGCCCGCTGTGCTGCCCGCGCAGCGCCGCACCGAACTGGGCCACGTCGGCGACCAAGCCACCAAAGCCGGCAGGGCCGAAGTCCCCCAGCCGTCCCCTGGCCGTGCGCCCGTGCCCGCGATGATCGACCGCGTGCACCAGGAAACCGGCCGCGTTCAGCACCCTGGCAAACCGCCCATAGCGCGCACCGTGCTCGGCCAGGCCATGGGCGATCTGCACGACACCGGCTGGAGTGCCGGCCACATCGGTCCAGGCGTAGGTGGTGACATGCGTGCCGTCCGCATCGGACACGAAGAAGGCGTTGGAGATGCTCATGCGTGTATGTTGACACGACATGCCCCCAGCGCCGGCCGGGCCGCCCGGCGCGTGGGCGGGTCGGCTGCCGACCCACGCTGTGGGCGTCGCGGCGCAGAACCACTGCGTTGATACTGCTGGCCTGAACGAGGAGCTCCGCGATGATCCATGGCATGAACCACTTCACCATCACCGCCGAAGACCGGGTGAAGACGCTGGACTACTACTGCGGCCTGCTGGGCCTGAACGAAGGCTGGCGGCCCGACTTGGGCTTCCCGGGCGCCTGGCTCTATGCCGGCGGCGAACAGGCGGTGCTGCACATCTACTGGGACCGGCCGATGCCGGCCACGCGCACCGGCGTCATCGACCACATGGCCTTCAGCGCCCGCGGGCTGAAGGAGATGAAGGCCCGCTTCGATGCGCGCGGCTGGACCTACGAGCTGCGCCAGCAGAAAGGCGCCGGCACCTGGCAGCTGTTCAGCCACGACCCGAACGGGGCGCGCGTCGAACTGGATTTCGACGCCAGCGAGACGCTGTAGCGCCGTCTGGCGCGAATGCAGGCGCGGTGGATCGCGCCTCAGGCTTTGGGCGGAAGCTGCACCACCCGCAGCTTTCGCCAGGAATCCTTCACCCGGATCTTGTTGCCCTGGAAGCTGAACAGGTCGCAGCCGTCCACCTCGACGCGTTGCCCATCGCTGGCCCGGGTGCCGACGAAGGTCCACTCCGACACCCCACGGCGCCCGTTGACGAAGTGGCGCGCCCGGGTCCACTGCGCGTCGGGGATGTCGGCCCAGGCCTGCTGGAAGGCGGCACGCACCGCCTCGCGCCCGACGTGGCGGCTGCCGCTGGACTCCGTGCCGGTGGAGGTGTGGAACACGCAGTCCTCCGTCATGTAGGACATCAGCGTGTCGATGTCGTGCCGGCACCAGGCCTGCGCAAAACCGTCCAGGTCCTGCACGTCCACCGCTGGCGGCACCAGTGCCCCGGCCAGGAAGGCCTCGATGGCCTGTTCCACGGTGCTGCAGGCCTCGCCGCCGCCCAGCGTGGCCTGCTGCAGTTGCACCGGCGATTCGCGGTCGTAGAAATGCGGCTTGCCCAGCACCAGGTAGTGGCGCATGCCCAGCCCGGCCCGGACCGCGGCGTCGGCCAGCGCCCTGCTGCGCGGCGGGATGGACGGCAAGTCGTGCTCACCGGTGAACAGCAGCACCGGTGGCATGCCGCGCGCACCGTGCACGTAGTACTCGGCATCCTCGGCGTCCATGCCGGCCGATAGGCAGACCACCGCCGCGGCCGGTACCCCCAGCGCCAGCGCGGCATAGGCGGCGGCAAAGCCCCCGGCCGAAAAACCGCCTACAGCCATGCGCTGCACGTCGACGCCCCAATGCGCCGCGTGGCCCAGGATGTGCCGGCAGGCCGCGGCCATGTCGGCATAGGCCGCCTCGGCCCCATGCAGCAGTTCGTCCTGGCCGGCCGGTGGCAAGCCCAGCAGCTGGCGCACATAGTCGATGCGGTCACGCTCGATGCGGTCGCGGTTGCGCTTGATCGGGTGCCGCTGCGGCGCGGCCAGTTCCTGCGTCAGCCGGTAGCCGACCGAGAAACAGGCGTAGCCGCGGGCGGCAAAGCGCTCGCAGTATTCGTGCACCGGCGTGTTGCGCGAGCCTTCCTGCTCGAACTCGTCCCTGTCCTTCGCGCCACGGTGGAATGCGCCGCCATGCGCCAGCACCAGTGCCGGGCGGCCCGCAGCCGGGGCCGCGGCTGCGGGCAGGTACACGTCCATGCACAGCGGTCGCGTCGCCTGCCGCGCCGTGCCGTGGCCCACGGCGCCCTGCCCATAGACGACGTCACGCTCCACCCGCACGGCCCCCGCACCGTCCACCGAATCCATCTGGCTCATCGCCTGCCCTTCCAGTTGATCACAGCGGCCACCGTGCTGGCCGATCGGCCGCCCCGGCGCGCGGCAACAGCCATTGCAGCGCTGCGGCATTGAAGCCTGCCGCATCCTCGATGTTGCTCAGGTGCCCGGCCCCCGGCAGCACGCTGACCGGCGCGCCGCCCAGCTTGGCGGCCATCTCGTGGTGCATGGCCACCGGCGTCAGCCGGTCCTCGCCGCCGACGACGAAGTGCGCCGGCGCGGTGATCTGCGAAATGTCGCCCAGGTTGACCTGCGCCACCGTGGCCTGCAGCGACTTGATGTAGCTGAGCTTGTGCAGCGCGGTGATGCTGTCGATCAGCTGCTGCAGGTGCTCGGGCCGGGCGTTCGGGCTGACCAGCGAGCGCGCCACCGGCTCGGCGATGTCGGCCGGCTCCTTGCCGGCCAGCAGCGGCGCGCGCCGGCTCTCGACGAAATCGCGCCGCTGTTCGGGCGTGAAGGCTTCGAAGCCCTCGTGCGTGTCCAGCAGCGTCAGCGTGGCCACGCGCATTGGGTGAAGCAGCGCGGCGCGCATCGCGATGCGCCCGCCCATCGACAGGCCCACCAGGTGCGCGCGGCCGACGCCGAAATGGTCGAGTACGCGCAGCACATCGGCGACGAAGTCGTCGAAGGCCAGTTCGCCGTCGTAGTCGTCGCTGGCGCCGTAGCCGCGCGCGTCCCAGGCGGCGCAGGCAAAGTGCGGCGCAAAGGCCGGCAGGTTGGCGCGCCAGTTGGTGCGGTTGCCGCCGATGCCGTGCATGAACAGAACGAAGGGCCCGGCGCCGGCCAGGCTGCAGGCCAGGCGGGGCGTTCCGGGCACCAGGTAGGGTGTGTCGTCCATGGCGGTCTCAAAGGCCCAGGTAGGCCTGCTTGATGCGCGGATCGTCCGCGATCGCGCGGGCCGGCCCTTCGGCGGTCACGCGCCCGTTCTCGATCACATAGGCGCGGCCGGCCGCGTTCAGCGACTGGAACACGTCCTGCTCGGCCAGCAGCAGCGTCAGGCCGTCGGCCACCAGACGCTGCACCAGCTCGAAGATCTGCCGCGACATCAGCGGCGACAGGCCCAGCGTGGGCTCGTCCAGCAGCATCAGCCGCGGCTGCGCCATCAGACCGCGGCCGATGGCCAGCATCTGCTGCTCGCCACCCGACAGCGTGACGGCAGCCTGCGACTCGCGCTCCAGCAGCCGCGGGAACACATGGAACACATGGTCCAGGCTCTTCTGCCAGTGCGGCCGCGCCCGCGGGTTGATGGCGCCCAGGCGCAGGTTCTCGCGCACCGTCAGGCTGGGGAAGACCATGCGGCCTTCTGGCACCAGCACCAGACCGGCATGCACGCGCTCGTTCGACGGCCGCTCGGTGATGTCCTCGCCCTGGAAGCGGATGCGGCCCTGGCGCACCGGCAGCAGGCCGGCCAGCGTCTTCATCAGCGTGGTCTTGCCGGCGCCGTTGCCGCCGAGCAGTGCGGTCACGCCGCCGGCACCCACCCGCAGGCTCAGGCCGTGCAGCACCTGCGTGCCTTCGTAGCCGCCGACCACGCCTTCGACCTCGAGCAGCGCGCTGGCCGTCATGCCGGCCCCCCGAAGTACACCGCATGCACCTGCGCATGCGCGCCGATCTCGGCCGGCGTGCCCTCGGCGATCAACTGGCCGTGGTGCAGCACGACGATGCGCTCGCACAACTCCATCAGCGCACGCATCACATGCTCGATGACCAGCAGCGTCAGCCCGCGCTTGGCATGCAGCTGGCGCACCGTGTCCAACATCTGTGCCACTTCGGTGGGCGTCAGGCCGGCCATCACCTCGTCCAGCATCAGCAGCCGGCCGCCGGTGGCCACCGCGCGGGCGATCTCCAGCCGCTTCTGGCCCGACAGCGTCAGCGCCGAGGCCGGGCGCTCGGCATCGGCGGCCAGGCCCACCTCGTGCAGCACCGACTGCGTGGCCGCGTCGGCCGCCTCGCGGCTGCGCTGCTGCGCATGGCCGAACATCGCCGCGGTGCGCAGGTTCTCGCGCACCGTCATCGCCGGAAAGGGCTTGACGATCTGGAAGGTGCGGGCCACGCCCAGCCGGCACACCCGGTCGGCGCTCAGGCCCACGATCGAGCGGCCCTCGAAGCGGATGTCGCCGCTGCTCGGCCGGGCGTTGCCGGCGATCAGGCTGAACAGCGTGGTCTTGCCGGCGCCGTTGGCGCCCATGACGCCGACGATGGCCCCGGCCGGCACCTGGAAGCTCACGTCCGACAGTGCCGTCAGCCCGCCGAACTTCTTGCTCAAGGACTGGACTTCGAGCAGCACGCTCATGACGCGGTCCCTTTCCGCCGCCAGCGCTGCAGCAGGCCAATCAGGCCGTCAGGCAGCAGCAGCACGAAGACCACCAGGATCGCGCCCAGCAGGATCATGTACAGCAGCGGCGCCTGCGCCCAAAGCAGTTCGGACAGCAGCGCCAGGAACAGCACGCCCAGGATCGGGCCGCGCACGCCGTCGCCACCGCCCAGCAGCGCCATCGCGATGACGGTGACCGAGACCATCGGGTCGAAGACCTGGCCGACGACGAAGTAGGTGGAGCGCAGCGCCATCACCGCACCCACCATGCCGGGGATGGCGGCCGACAGCACGAAGGCGATCAGCTTGTAGCGGGTGACCGGCACGCCCAGGGTCTCGGCGGCCTCCTCGTTCTCGCGCAGCGAGCGCAGGCCGTGGCCGAAGCGGCTGCCCGACACCCAGGCCAGCAATAGCAGCGAAGCCAGCGCCAGCGCGGCCATCATCCAGTACACCGCCAGCAGGTCGGGCGCGCCGAACAGGATGCGCGCGGCCATGCCCATCGCCGATTCGGCGGCCATGATGCTGAACTTGACCAGCTCGGCCAGGCCGAAGGTCAGGATCACGAAGTACGGCCCGCGCACCCGCAGCGCCGGCCCGCCGACCAGCCCGGCGAAGGCCGCGGCCAAGAGCCCGGCCGCCGGAATGGCCAGCCACAGCGGCCACTGCTGCCAGGTGGTGACCACCAGGTACGCGCCCAGGCCGTAGAACACCACGTGGCCCAGCGAGACATAGCCGGTCAGCCGCGACAGCACGCACCAGCTGGGCGTCAGCGCCAGCCACATCAGCACCGTCAGCCCGGTGCCGACCAGGTATTCGTTGCCCAGCAGCGGCAGCAAGGCCACCGCCGCCACGCCGGCCAGCGCCAGGCCCACCCACAACGCACCGGGGCGTGCCATGTCAGCGCGTCACCAGCCGGCGCGCCAGCAGCCCGTTCGGAAAGACCAGCAGCGCGACGACGAAGCTGCCGTACAGCAGCACCGAGCGCAGGTTGGCCGAAGTCAGCGCCACGCCGTAGGTCTCGATCACGCCCAGCAGCAGCGCCGCCAGCAGCCCGCCGGTGACGTTGCCCAGGCCGCCGAGGATGATGACGATGAAGCCGGCGATGGTGAAAGGGAAGCCCGAGAAGGGCGAGAACTGCTCCAGCATCGACATCAGCACGCCGGCCAGCGCGGCGGTGCCGAAGCCCACCGCGAAGCTCAGGCGCTGCACGCGGTCGACGTCGACGCCGACGATGCTGGCGGCCTCGCGCCGCTCGATCACCGCGCGCATCGCCAGCCCGGCCACGTGCCGCGACAGGAACAGCGCCACCGCCACGCACACGCCGCCGGCCACGCACAGCACCAGCAGCCGGTTGGCCGTCATCGACACGTTGCCGATGCGGTAGACCTCGCCCAGGTAGGCATAGGCGCGGTTGTTCGGCGTGAAGGCCAGCGCCACGATGTTCTGCATTAGGATCGACAGACCGAAGAACAGCAGCAGCGAGTTGCCCTCCAGCTTGCCGGCGGTGGACGGCGTCACCTTGGCCAGCATGCCGCGGAACAGCCCGCGGTACAGCCCGATGCCGACGGCCGCGCCGGCCGCGGCCACCAGCGGCGCGGCCAGCAGCGGCGACACGCCGGCCAGCGAGAAGGCCCAGAACGCGCCGTAGGCGCCCAGCATCACCAGATCGCCATGCGCGACGTTGAGCATGCGCATGGTGCCGTAGACCAGGTTCAGGCCCAGCGCCACCAGCGCATACAGCGAGCCGGTGACCAGCGCCGAGAACAGCAGCTGGCCGGACAGCAGCGTGTCGATCACCGGCTTTCCCGCACTTCCTTACCAGCCCTTCTTCGGCTCGAACTTGCCGGTGGCGATGCTGGCCGGCCAGACGATCTGCAGCTTGCCCTTCTGGTACTGCACGAAGGCGGTGGGCGTGACGACGTTCTGCACGCCCTCGAACTTGACCTTGCCATTGATGGTCTCGAAGGTGTCGCTGGCGATGGTGGCGCGGATCTTCTCCTTGTCTAGGCCGTTCTTGGCCACTGCCGTCTCCAGGATCTCCAGCGACATCCAGGCCAGCGCCGAGTTCAGGTAGTCCGGGTCTTCGCCGAACTTCTTCACGTAGCTGTCGTAGAAGGCCTGCGAGCCTTTCCATTCCGGCCGCGGCGACCAGTGCGCGATGGTCACCACGCCGTCGGCCGAGGCCGCGCCCACGGCCTTCGGGAAGAAGGCGTCGCTGGGCCCGATGGCGACGAACTGGAAGGGGTTGTTCAGCCCCAGTTCCTTGGCCTGCTTGGCGTACAGCACCGAATCGCCCGGGTAGGCCAGCGCCAGCACCGCGTCGACATTGGCCTGCTTGACCTGCGTCAGCGCGGCGGTCATGTCCTTGATGTCCGGCGGGTACTCGGTGGAGACCTTGATGTCGATGCCGGCCTTCTTCAGCTCTGGCTCGACGAAGTTCTTGATCTCCTTGGTGAAGGGCAGCACGTTCGACAGCACCGCCACCGACTTGACGTTCTGCTGCTTCAGCATCGCCGTCAGCTCGGTGCCGATGCGGTCGGGGATGGCCGAGGTGGTGAACCAGATGTAGCCCGGCTTCACCTGGCGCAGCGCCACCGACGCGGCGGTGTTGCCGACCACCGGGAACTTGTACTTCTCCAGCACCGGCGCGATGGCGATGTGGAAGGGCGTGCCCCACGGCGCCAGCAGCAGATCGACCTTGTCGTCGGTGATCAGCTTCTCGTAGATGCGCACCGCCTGCTCGGGCTTGCTCTGGTCGTCGTAGATGACGAATTCCACCTTGCGCTTGGTGCCGCCCACGTCCATGCCGCCGCGCGCATTGACCTGCTCGCGCCACAGCTCGTAGGTGTTCAGCTGCGAGGGCGTGGCATTGGCCAGCATGCCGGTGCGCGCCATCGAGAAGCCGATGCGCAAGGGCTTGTCGGCCTGCGCGTAGGCCAGGCCGCTGCCCCAGGCCAGCGCCGCGGCGGCGATGCTGGCGACGACGCTGCGCCGACGGGTTGCCATGAGCTTCATTGCACTTCTCCTGTTGAAGGTGATGGGCGCGCTGCGCCCTGTTGCCGCATCCAGTCCACCGCCGGCCCCACCCACGGGCCGTCGGCATCGCCGCAGGCGAGACTCGCCTGGAAGTGATCGCATCCGTCCAGCACCAGGCGCTGCACCGGCACGCCGGCCTCCTGCAGCGCCGCCGCCATCTCCTCGGACTGGCGCGCCAGGTGCGGAAAGTCGCGCCCGCCCCAGGCCAGCAAGGCCGGTGGGCAGGCCTTGGCATCCAGTTGCGCCAGCGGCGCCGCAGCCAGCTCGGCGCGGCCATCATCCGCCGGCCCCAAGAAACGCGGCCGCATCGACAGGCCGCTGCCTTCGCCGAAGCGGTAGGTGCCCGACACCGGCAGCCAGCCGGCCAGCGGCTGCGCGCCCAGCCCGCGCGCGCGGCGCCAGCCGGCCGTCACCGCCAGCAGCGCCGCATAGTGGCCGCCGGCCGAATGGCCGCCGACGAACACCCGCGCCGGGTCGCCGCCGTGCGCAGCGATGTGCCGCAGCACCCAGGCCACCGCATCGGCGCAGTCCTCGAAGCCGGTGGGGAACACATGCTGCGGCGCGAGCCGGTAGCCGGCACACACCAGCGTGACGCCGCGCGCGTTGAGCGCCGGCGCCATGAAGAACATCCACTCCTTGTAGCCGCTGGTCCAGCCGCCGCCGTGGAAGAAGACCAGCACGTCGCCGCTGGGCTGCGCGCTCGGGAAGACGGTGAGCGTGCGGTACGGGTCGTCGCCCAGTTCGACCTCCACGCCCCGCAGCCCGGCGCCGCGCGCCAGCACCTGCTCGGCATAGGCGGCACCGAGTGGCGACAGCGGCTCCTGCGCCGGATAGCGCTGCAGGTTCATGCCGCGACCCCGGCCTGCTGCAAGGCCTGCAGCACGCGTTCGCCGCTCATCGGCAGCCGGTCGATGCGCACGCCCACCGCGTCGGCCACGCCGTTGGCGATGGCCGCGGCCACCGCGTTCATGCCGATCTCGCCGACGCTCTTCGCGCCGAAGGGGCCGGTGGGCTCGTGGCTTTCGACGATGTAGGCCTTCAGCACCTCCGGCAGCTCGGCGAAGGTCGGGATCTTGTAGTCCATCAGCGTGGGGTTGGCCAGCTTGGCGCCGTCCCAAACCATCTCCTCGGTCAGCGCGAAGCCCAGGCCCTGCACGAAGGCGCCTTCGATCTGCCCGGTGACCAGCTGCGGGTTGATGGCCCGGCCCACGTCCACCGCCGACCAGGCGCGCGGCACGCGCACCTTGCCGGTCAGGGTGTCTACCTCCACCTCGACCACCAGCGCGGTGAAGCTGAAGATGCCGATCTGCTGGAAGGGCAGCCCTGTCGCCACCGCGCGCTTCGGGTCCACCGTCTTCTGGTCGAACACCCAGCTGTGGCTGCCGATGATCGGCCCGCCCGCGGCCCAGTGGGCCCGGCCGCTGATCGCGGCAAAGGGCAGCTCGCGGCCCGGCACGCCCTTCAGGCCGACGCGGCCGCCAGCGCGCAGTTCCAGGTCCTCGACCGCGCATTCCAGCATCTCGCTGGCATGCTGCTTGAGCTTCTTCTCCACCTCGGCCGCGGCCTGCACCACCGAGCGCCCGGCCACGTAGGTGACGCGGCTGGCCGTGGTGCCCCAGTTGTAGGGCGAGCCGTCGGTGTCGGGGCTGGCGATGGCCACCTGCTCCGGTGCGATCTGCAGCGCCTCGGCGCAGATCTGCGTCAGCACGGTGTTGCTGCCCTGGCCGATGTCCACGGCGCCGGTGTTCAGCAGCACGCTGCCGTCTTCGAGCATGCGCACGATCGCGCCCGAGGCCAGCAGCCCGCCGATGTGCGCCGAGGTGGCCACGCCGTAGCCGATGCGCTTGTCGCCCTGAGCGCCGCGCGTGGCCCGCGCGGCCCGCGCCGCCTGCCAGCCCGACGCATGCTCGACCATCGCCAGGCAGGGCGTCAGGCCGTTGCTGGCCACCTGCTGGCCGCAGAACCAGGGGTCGTTGCCGGTCTTCAGGTTGCGCCGGCGCAGCTCGATCGGGTCCAGCCCCAGCTGCTGGGCGATCTCGTCGATCTGCTGCTCGGACGCGAAGGTGACCTGCGGCACGCCGAAGCCGCGGAAGGCGCCGAAGCGCATCTTGTGCGTGTAGGCCACCTGGCCGTGCGCGTCCACGTGGGGGATGTTGTAGGGCCCCACGTTCATCAGCAGCGCATAGCCCAGCACGCCGGGGCTGTCGTCGCCGTAGGCGCCGCCGTCCAGGATCAGCTCCACCTCGCGCGCCAGCAGCGTGCCGTCGCGCTTAGCGCCGGTCTTCATGCGGATGACGAAGGGGTGGCGGGCGCGCACGGTCTCGAAGTCTTCCTCGCGCGACAGGATCAGCCGCACGGTGCGCCGCGCCTTCATCGCCAGACGCACCAGCACCGGCTGCACGTGCGCTTCCATCTTGTTGCCGAAGCCGGCACCGACGCGCGGCGTCTGGCAGCGCAGCCGCGTCATCGGCAGGCCCAGCGATTCGCAGACATTGGCCTGCACGCGGAACACCGACTGGTTGGCCGACCACAGCGTGATGCGGCCCTGCGCATCCACCTCGGCCAGCGCGCCGCAGGGCTCCAGCGACAGGTGCGCCTGCGCCTGGGTCTGGTAGCGGCGCTCGACGATCACGTCGCATTGCGCCCAGGCCGCAGCCGCGTCGCCTTCGCTCAGCCGCGTGCGCGAGCAGACGTTGCCCTGCGTGCCGGCATCGAACACCTTGACGTAGGACGCGGCGTCGTCGTGCACCAGGGGCGCGCCGGGCTGCAGCGCCGCCTCGGGGTCGGTGACGGCGGGCAGCACCTCGTAGTCGACGCGCACCAGCCGCGCGGCGGCGCGGGCGATGGCCTCGGTGTCGGCGGCCACCGCGGCGACGATCTCGCCGACGTAGCGCACCTTGCCCTTGGCAAAGCCCGGCTCGTCCTTGATGAAGGCGCCCATGCGGTGGCGCTCGTCCAGATCGTCGCCGGTGACGATGGCGCGCACGCCGGGCAGCGCCAGCGCGGCCTGCAGGTCGTAGCCGCGGATGCGCGCATGTGCATGCGGGCTCTGCACGATGGCGGCATGCAGCATGCCGGGCCGCCACAGGTCGGCGATGTACTGGGCGCGGCCTGTGACCTTCTCGTCGCTGTCCAGCTGCGGGATCGACGCGCCGACGGCCTGCACGAAGTGGCTCATGCCGCTGCCTCCTGGCGCAAGACCGCGGCCGCGGCCAGCACCGCCTCGACGATCTTCAGGTAGCCGGTGCAGCGGCACAGGTTGCCGGACAGCGCCTGCTTCACCGCCGCCGCATCGGGCGCGGGCTCCCGGGCCAGCAGCGCCTCGGCAGCCACCAGCATGCCCGGTGTGCAGAAGCCGCACTGGAAGGCGCCGGCCTCGGTAAAGGCACGCTGCAGCGCCTGCATGCGCGGCGTGTCGTTCAGGCCTTCCAGCGTGCGCACCTGCGCCCCTTCACAGCCATGGGCCAGCGACAGGCAGGCGCGCGCCGGCCAGCCGTCGACGTTGACGGTGCACACGCCGCACACGCCCTGGTTGCAGCCGCGCTTGGCGGCGTTCAGCTGCAGCTGATCGCGCAGCACCGTCAGCAGCGTGTCGTGCAGGCCGGCCTCCACCGCGGCGGCTTCGCCGTTGATCTGCAACTCGAGCTTCATGCCGCCCCTCCCCCGGCGCAGGCCTGCACCGCGCGCTGCAGCAGCCGCGGGATCAGCGCGCGGCGGTAGTCGGCGCTGCCGCGCACGTCGTCCAGCGGATCGGCCAGCGCTTGCAGCAGCGCGCCGGCGCGGGCGATGGCCTCGCTGCCGCCGGCCGACAGCAGCGCATCAGCCTCGGCGCTGGCCAGCGGCGCCGGGCCGCAGCCACCCACCGCCACCGTGATCGCACCACTCGCACGGCGGCAGATCGCCACCGACGCGGTGGCGTAGTCGCCGGCCACCCGCGCATGCTTGACGTACAAGCCCGCGCCCTGCGCATCGGCCGGCGGCAGGTGCACCGCGCAGACGATCTCGCCGGGCTGCAGCGCCGTGGTGTACCAATCGATGAAGAACTCGGCTGCCGGCACTCGGCGCCGGCCGTCGGAGCCGGCGATCTCGACCTCGGCACTTGCCGCCACCAGCGCGGGCGGGTAGTCCAGCCCCGGGTCGGCGAAGGCAATGCTGCCGCCGATCGTGCCCATGTTGCGTACCGTGGCGTTGGCGATCTGCCCGGCGGCACTGCGCAGCACCGCCAACGTGCCCGTCAGCAACGGGCTGGCCGCGGTGTCACGGTGGCGGGTGAAGGCGCCGATGCGCACGCCGCCGTCGGCCGCCGCGGACAGGCCCTGCAGCTCCGCAATGCCGGCCAGGCTGACCAGCGCCGGCGGCTCGACGACGCGGGCATTGAGCATCGCCACCAGCGTGGCGCCGCCGGCGATCGGCTTGGCCTCGGCATCGGCGGCCAGCAGCGCGACGGCTTCGTCGACGGTGGCGGGGCGGTGGTATCCGGTCAGCGCCATGGCGGCCTCAGCGGCTGCTGCCGACGGTCGGCAGGCGCCGGCCGGTCAGCCAGTTCCAGAACACCCGCCACCAGGGCAGCGGGGCGATGCGTGCCGGTGCGGCCGGCTCGATGACGGCCGGCGCGACCGGCGCCAACGCGGGCGCCTCCAGCGCGGCCAGCCGGGCCTGCAGGTTGGCGGCGAACTCGTCACCCAGCGCCTGCGCCTTCTTCTTCATCATGCCCAGCGCAAAGCGGCCCAGCCGGCCGGTGACCGCCACCTCGCTCTCGTAGCGCAGCAGCGTGCCTTCGGGCACGGCCTGCAGCGTGATGCGGTTGTCGGCCTGCAGCTGGCTGGCGTTGCCGCCTTCCTCGCCGCGGGTGGTGGCCCAGACCGCCAGCTCTTCGCGGCGCACCACCTCCACCTGCAGCTCGAAGCGGGCCTTGACGCCGGCCAGCGCCACGCCCACCACCGCGCGGTAGCGGTCGGGGTCCAGCTGCTCCAGCGCCTCGCAGCCGGGCAGGCATTCGGCCATCAGCCGCGCGTCGAAGAGATGGCGCATCAGCGCCTGCGGTGGCGCGGCGACGGTGAACTGGCCGTCGATCAGCATGGGGCGGCTCCGGCGGGCGGTGTCAGCGGGCGACGCGCGGCACGATCATCGCCGGGTCGACGATGCGGCCCTCGTCCACCACCCGCTTGCCATCCAGATCGATGCTGCAGTGACGCATCGGCACGTCGTAGTGGCCGCGGGTGGTGCGCTTGCCGCCGCCCTGGCTGTTCGGCCCGGTGGAGAAAAGGAAGTTCCCAGGGAAGCTGCGGGCCGCCGCCCGGGCGCGCTCGGGCGCGTCGCCGTACAGCGCGATGGCATCCCAGCGGCATTGGGGGTTCAGGCCCCAGCCCAGGTGCGACACCGCATAGGGGTCACGGTCGCCAGGGCCGGTGACGCCTTCGGCCAGCCAGTCGCGCATCAGCATCGCGTCCAGGCCGCCTTCGATCTTCGTCACGTGGCCCTCGCGGATCTCCAGCCGGATCGGGTCCTGCACGTAGCGGCAGTAGGGCAGGATGACGATGTCGCCGGGCGCGATGACCACCGTGCCGTGCGCGCTGCCCTCGTCGGGGAAGGTGTGCAGCAGGCCCACGCCCCAGTGGTCGAAGCGGCCGGGCTCGTCGGCCATGCCGTACTGGCTCATCACCGGGTACTCGCCGCGGCGGTAGCGCAGGTCGGTGCCGTGGCGGCTGGTGACGTGCACGTCGCGCGTCTTCTCGTACAGTTGGTGGGCATGCATCACCGCTTCCTTCAGCCCCGGGGGCGACTGCAGCTGGTACAGGTCGTCCGGTGCGTCGATGATCATCTGCACGCGCACGCCCTTGCCCATCACCTCGCGCAGCCACTTGCTGAACAGCGGCACATGGAAGATCAGCACCATGTCGGCCAGCGACAGCGCCTCGAGCGTGCCCTTGCACTGGCCGATGGTGGGCACGCCCACCTTGGTCCAGCCGGGGATGGCGTTGACGCACATCTCGTAGATGTCCACCCCCAGCTCCTCGGCGGCAGCGAAGGCGGCCTGGATGTATTCGCGCCGCGTGCCCAGGTCGCTGACGATGGCTACCGTCTGTCCGCGGCCCAGCCGGCACAGCTCGAACTGCTTGCGGAACAGCGCCGGCAGCTTGCCCGGGTTCAGCTCCTGCGTGCGGATCGCGGCTTCCATAAAGCGGCCCTTTCGTCTTTGCGCTGGATCAACGTCGCGGGCAATGTAGGAGCCGCTGTGGGCGCTGTCAATAGCGAATACCATTCTTTTTTGAGGGGCTCACCGCCCTAGCATCCGACCATGGTCCAGCGCAAGAAATCCGACGTTCGCGACGCCATCCTTCAGGCCGCCTTCGAGCTGTTCAGCGCCCAGGGCTACAGCAGCACCACGCTGCCGCAGATCGCCCGCCAGGCCGGCATCAGCACCGCCAATGTCTACGTGTACTTCTCGTCCAAGCTGGACGTGCTGTTCACGCTGTACGCACCGTGGCTGCGCGAGCGCATGGACAAGCTGGAGCGCACGCTGTCACGCATCCGGGATCCCCAGCAGCGGCTGCAGCGCCTGCTGCTGGTGCTGTGGCGCGACCTGCCGCGCGAGAGCAATGGCTTTGCCAACAACGTGATGCAGGCGGTGTCCACCAGCAATGGCGACGGCGACTACAGCCCCGAGCTGCGCGAATTTTTCCAGGGCCGGGTGGCCGGCTGGGTGGCCGATTGCCTGCAGGTCTCGCCGCGCGAGGCGACGATGATCGCCAGCGTGCTGCTGATGGCCTTCGACGGTTTCGCGATGAACGTGCGGCTGGTGCACGGCGTGGCCTGCGACCCGCGCATGGCCGAGCTGATGGCGAAGCACCTGCTGGAGGGCCGACCTCGCGCCTGAGCCGCCGTCAGGCCGGCGGCGGCACCACCGCCTCGGCCCCGGCCAGCAGGCTTTCCAGCCGCTCGTGGCGCAGGCGGTGCGCCGGCGTGATGGCATAGAAGTGTTCCTGCAGCTGGGTGGAGCGGCCGACCACCGCCAGCACGCCGCTGCGCAACTCGTCCTGCACCACCACCTCGGGCACCACGGTCAGCCAGCCGCTGTCGCGTGCGATCAGCCGTAGCATGGCCATGTCGTCCACCTCGGCGCGCAACCGGGGTTTTACGCCCGCGGCCTGGCACATCGCGTCGAACTGGCCACGCAGCGCGTGGCGCGGCCCCGGTAGCGCCAGCTCCTGCCCATCCAGGTCCTTCGGGATGCGCAGCCGGCGGCCCTGCCAGGTGCGCGCCGGCCCCACCAGCGAGATCGCCTGCGCGCCCAAAAAGCGGCACAGCAGCGGCCGGTCGGCATCGGCCGGCACCGTCTCGTTGGCCAGCACCACGTCCAGCTGGTGCTGTAACAACCGCTGCAGCAGCCCCTCCAGCAGGCCGGATTCCAGCGTCAGCAGCACGGTCGGGTCGGCCAGCAGCGGGCGGATCCAGTTCTCCTGGTAGTTGCGTGACAGCGTGGCCACGCTGCCCACCCGCAGCCGCGTCATGCCCTGGCGCTGGCCCTGCAGGCGGCCCAGCATCTCCTGGCTCAGGCCGAAGATGTTGTCGGCATAGGCCATCACCAGCTGGCCGGTGTCGGTGAGCTTCAGCCGCCGGCCCTCGCGCTCGAACAGCGGCTCGCCCAGCCGCTCTTCCAGCTGGCGCACCTGCGAGGACAGCGCCGACTGCGAGGTGTGCAGCTCCTGCGCGGCCCTCGTCAGGTGGCCGGTGCGTGCCACCCGCCAGAAATAGAAGAGGTGGTGGAAGTTCAGCTGCTCCAGGCGCATCGTTCTGTTTCATGAATGTTTTTGATACTTTCAATGTAATTTACAGAACGCTTGGCGACAAGCACCATGCCGCCCCATACCCCCGAGGAGCCCTGCATGGATGCCCACCCGACCCTGTGGATGGCCGCCGCCGCGTCACCGGCCCTGCTGATGGCGGCGGCAGCCGCGCTGCCGCTGTGGCGCGGCGCGCCCGTGGCCCGCCTCTGGCAAACCTTCCAGTGGCTGTCCGGCCTGGCGCTGGCCACCGCCGCGGCGGCACTGCTGGCGCGCTGGGCCCTGCCTGGCATCGAGCCCGCGGTCTGGCCGGGGCTGGCCGCCAGCGCCACAGCCGCCTGGATGGCGGTGCTGGTGCAGCTGCTGGGCACCGTCATCGGCGCCTTCTCGTCGCGCTACCTGCAGGGCGAGCCCGGCCAGCGCCGCTACCTGGCGGCCTATGCCGCGGTGCTGGCCGCGGTACACCTGCTGCTGCTGGCCGACCACTGGCTGGTGCTGATCGCCGCCTGGGCGATGGTCGGCAGTGCGCTGCAGCGGCTGCTGTGCTTCTACGCCGACCGGCCCTTCGCGCTGCTGGCCGCGCACAAGAAGCGGCTGGCCGACCGGCTGGCCGATGGCCTGCTGCTGGCCGCCGCCGGCCTGGCCTGGGCCGAGGTGGGCAGCGGCTCGCTCAGCGCGCTGTGGGCCCATGTCGCGCAGCAGGGCGCCACGCCGCTGCTGCAGGCCAGCGCGCTGCTGCTGGCGCTGGCGGTGATCCTGCGCACCGCGCTGCTGCCGGTGCACGGCTGGCTGATCCAGGTGATGGAGGCGCCGACGCCGGTGTCGGCGCTGCTGCATGCCGGCGTGGTCAACCTGGGCGGCTTCCTGCTGATCCGCTTCGCGCCGCTGCTCGATGCCGCGCCCGCCGCGCGCTGGCTGCTGATCGCCTTCGGCCTGGGCACCGCGGTGCTGGCCGGCCTGGTGATGCTGACGCGCGTCAGCATCAAGCTGCGGCTGGCCTGGTCCACCGTGGCGCAGATGGGCTTCATGGTGCTGGAGTGCGGCCTGGGCCTGTACACGCTGGCGGCGCTGCACCTGATCGGCCATTCGCTCTACAAGGCGCATGCCTTTCTGTCCAGCGGCTCGGCCGTGCAGCAGGCCCGGCGCCAGGCGCTGCACGACGCCGCGCCGGTGGCCGCGGCCAGCCTGTGGACGGCGCCGCTGCTCGCGCTGGCCCTGGTGCTGGGGCTGCAGGCCGCGGTGGGCAGCACGCCCTGGCCGTGGTGGTGGAGCGGCGCGCTGGCGCTGGCCTGGGCGCCGCTGCTGTGGCTGCCGGCCGGACCCGGGTCAGCCTTCTGGCCGCGCGCCGGGGTCGGCCTGGCGCTGGTGGCCGGCTTGAGCAGCGCCGCGCTGCTGGTCCACGCGCTGCCGCTGGGCACGGCCGATGCGCCCTTTGCCGCCGGCGGCCTGCTGGCGCTGGCTGGCCTGGCCGCGCTGTACCTGGCCCTGGCGCTGCTGCAGTGGCAGCCACAGCGGCTGGCCAGCGCGCGGCGCTGGGCCTATGCCGGCTTCTACATCGACGAGTTCGTCACCCGGCTGACGCTGCGGCTGTGGCCTGCGCCCTGGGCGCCCGCGCAGTCCGCACGCCCACGGCCGGCGCTGGCCACCGACTGACCCCCTTCGCCCCCACCGGAGACGCTGATGGAAGCCACCCTGCTCGAACCCCAGGCCCGGCCGCTGCACGACCCGCACTGGCCCGACCGTGTCGATGCCGCCTGCGAACAAGCCTGCCGCGCCATCGCGCCGGCCTGGCCGCTGGACCGCGCGATCGCCGTCAACCCGCACTGGGCGCGCATCGGCCGGCCGCTGCGCGAGGTGGCGGCGCGCATGGCGGTGCTGGCCGACATGCGGGTGTTCCCGCCGCGGCCGCTGCTGCAGCAGGCCTGGGCATCGGGCCGCATCGCGCCGGCCGACCTGCAGCAGGCGCTGGAGCAGCTGGCCGCGCCGCTGTCGGCGGCCGAATGCATCGCGGCGCTGGGCCGCCAGCCGCAGCTGCCGCAACTGCCGCTGCTGATCGACGTGCTCGACGACGATCCGGCGCGGCAGCGCCGGCTGCCGTGGCGCCAGGCGGTCAGCCACCAGGTCAGCCAGACCTGCGCGGCCTATTTCGACGCCAATCAGGCCGACTGGCAGCCCGAGCGCGGCCAGGGCCTCTACGCCTTCTGGCGTGACACGCTGCTGCACGACCATGGCATCGGCGTGCTGATGGGCCTGCCCGATCTGTCGCAGCGGCTGGGCGCGCTGCCGGCCACCCGCCAGGACGCCGAGCGCTGGGTGATGCACCGGCTGGGCCTGGCCGAGGCGGTGTGGGCCGACTACCTGGAAGCGGTGCTGCTGACCGTGCAGGGCTGGGCCTCGTGGTGCGCCTACTTGAGCTGGCAGGCCGGACTGGAGGGCCGCAGCGACCCGCACCTGCGCGAGCTGCTGGCCATCCGCCTGGCCTGGGGCGCGATCCTGCTGGAATGCAAGGACGACGCGGCCTCGCACCGCGCCTTTGCCGCGCTGCGCGCCGAATGGCGGCGCGCACCGGCGCTGCTGCAGCAGGCCGACGCGCAGCTGCGCATCGACGAGGTCTGGCAGCTGGCGCTGGAAGCCGGCTACCAGCGCCAGCTGGCGCAGCGACTGCAGTGGCCAGCCGCACCGCTGCCCGACGAGCCCGCGCCCGAGGTGCAGGCCGCCTTCTGCATCGACGTGCGCAGCGAGCCGATGCGCCGCGCGCTGGAGGCCACCTGGCCGGCGCTGCGCACGCTGGGCTTCGCCGGCTTCTTCGGCCTGCCGATCGCCTACACGCCGCTGGGCACCACCGCGCGGCGGCCGCAACTGCCTGGGCTGCTGGCGCCGGCGCTGGAGGTGACCGACCGGATCGCGGCCGTCCCGGCGGCCGACGCCGCGTTGAACGCGGCCGCCGCCCAGGCCCGGCAGCGCCGCCTGGGCCACGAGCACACCTGGCAGGCCGGCAGCCGCTGGCCGCAGGCCGCCTTTGCCTTCGTCGAAGCGGCCGGCATAGGCTACCTGGGGCCGCTGGCCGGCTGGCTGCGGCCGGGCACCGGCGCGCGGGCGCGCGACGACCAGGCCGGCCTGCCGGCACGGCTGCGGCCGGTGTGCCGGCCCGCCCTCAGCGGCCTGGACACGCCGGCGCAGGTGGAGCTGGCGGCCAAGGTGCTGCACGCGATGGGCCTGGACGGCGGCCCGCTGGCGCCGCTGGTCCTGCTGGTGGGCCACGGCAGCCAGACGCGCAACAACGCCCAGGCCGCGGCGCTGGACTGCGGTGCCTGCTGCGGCCAGACCGGCGAGGTCAATGCCCGCGTGCTGGCCCGCCTGCTGAATGCGCCGGCGGTGCGCGCCGGGCTGCAGGCCCAGGGCATCGACGTGCCGGCCAGGACCGTGTTCGTGGCCGCGCTGCACAACACCACTACCGACGAGATCGAAGGCTTCGACCTGGACCTGCTGCCGCCCGACGCGCAGGCCCGCTGGGCACGGCTGCAGCCGGTGTTCGCGCAGGCCGGCGACCAGGTGCGGCGCGAGCGCGCGCCGTCGCTGGGGCTGGACCCGCGCAGCGACCACGACGCACTGCGCACGCAGCTGCAGCGCCGCGCCAACGACGGCGCGCAGACGCGGCCCGAATGGGGCCTGGCCGGCAATGCCAGCTTCCTGATCGCGCCGCGCCAGCGCAGCCGCGGGCTGGTGCTGGACGGCCGCACCTTCCTGCACGACTACGACGCCGCAGCCGATGCCGACGGCAGCCTGCTGGAGCTGCTGATGACCGCGCCGATGCTGGTCACGCACTGGATCAACTGGCAGTACCACGCCTCGACCTGCGAGCCCGATCGCCTGGGCAGCGGCAACAAGCTGCTGCACAACGTGGTCGGCGGCCATCTCGGTGTGTTCGAAGGCAACGGCGGCGACCTGCGCATCGGCCTGGCGCGGCAGTCGCTGCACGACGGCACCCGCTGGGTGCACGAGCCGCTGCGCCTGACCGTCGTCATCGACGCGCCGGCCGAGCGCATCGACGCGGTGCTGGCGCGGCATGCGGTGGTGCGCCAGCTGGTGGACCATGGCTGGCTGCACCTGTGGCGCTTCGAGGGCGCCGGGCTGCAACGCCATGCGCAGGGTCGGTGGAAGACACTCGACGCGCCCTGAGGCGCCACGCACTCAGGGCGTGGTCGCCAGGATCACGTCCGAGGCCTGGAACAGCACGCTGACGGCCGCGCCCGGCGCCAGCCCCAGCGTGGCCACCGAGGCCTGGTTGACGATGGCCACCACCGCCAGGCCGTCGTCGGTGTGCACCGTGACTTCGGCATTCACCGCGCCGGGCGAGACCTGCTGCACGCGGCCTTCGTAGCGGTTGCGTGCCGACAGCTGGCCGGCGCCCATCCCGCTGGCCAGCAGCACGGCCGGGGCCTTGACCAACGCGATCACGTTCTGCTTCAGCCGCAGGCCCAGCGCCTCGGTGCTGTCGCGGGTGATGATGGCCACCAGCCGCGCGCCGCCGGGCAGTTGCAGTTCCACCTCGTCGTTGACAGCGCCGGCGCGGATCGCGCTCACCACGCCCAGCCACTGGTTGCGCGCGCTGGTCTTCATGTTCAACACCTTCAGCAGCGAAAAGGGCTCGTCCAGGTTCATTGCGCTGTCGCTCAGCTGGCGCATGAAGCGCTGGTGCACCGCCTCGATCTGCGCATAGCGCTCGACCAGGCGCTGCGCATGCGGCGTCAGCCGGGTGGAGCCGCCACCCCGGCCGCCGGTGACGCGCTCCACCAGCGGCTGGCCGGCCTGCTGGTTCATCGCGTTCAGCGCATCCCAGGCGCCCTTGTAGCTGATGCCCAGCGCCTGCGCCGCCGCCGTCAGCGTGCCGTGCTCGGCGATGGCGCGCAGCAAACCGACGCGCTGCGGACCACCCAGGTCCTGCCCGCCCACCGACAACCACAACGCGCCCTGCAGCTCCACGCGCCGCGGGGCCGATCGGGGGGGGCGCGAGGAGGCGGGCATGTCCGGGCGTGCAACAGCAAGGCTCAGCGCAGCATAGCGGCGCGCGCATCGGCGGGATCACGCAGCACCCGCTTGCCAGCCGACAGCTCGACCACCTGCTCGGCCAGGACCTCGAGGTCCTCCTCGTCGTGCGTGATCAACAGCATCGGCAGGTGCAGCGCCTGCTGCAGCTGCAGCAACTCGGCACGCAACTGGCGGCGCAACCCGCGGTCCAGCGCGGCAAAGGGCTCGTCCAGCAGCAGCGCCGCCGGCTCGGTGACCAGCGCGCGGGCCAGTGCGGTGCGCTGGCGCTGGCCGCCGGACAGCTGGTGCGGGTAATGCTCGGCCACCGGCTGCAACCCGAAGCGCTCGATCCAGCTTTCGGCCTTGGGATCGCGCAGGCGGCGCGAGGGGTTGCGCCAGCCCGGCTGGACGGCATAGGCGACGTTCTGCCGCACCGTCAGGTGCGGAAACAGCGCGTAGTCCTGGAACATCGTGGCCAGGCGGCGCTGCGGCGCCGACAGCGACACACCGGCAGCGCGGTCGTACAGCACCCGGCCGACCACCGCCACCCGGCCATCGTCGGGCCGCGCGATGCCGGCAATCAGGCGCAGCGCCTGCGTCTTGCCCGCACCGGAGGGCCCGAACAGCACCACGCGCGCCGCGTCGCTGCTGAAGGCCAGGTCCAGATCGAAGCGGCTGTCGGCTTGCCGCAGCTGCCGGCGCAAGCGCACGTCCCAGACCGGTGGCGCGGGCATCGGCTTCAGGCCCTGGCCGCCACCCGGCCCGGCACCAGCCGGCCGGCACTCAGCAGCACGGCGATGCAGGTGATCGAGGTCACCGCCACCAGGAAGTTGGCGGTGTCGTCCTGGCCGGCCTGCACGGCCTCGTAGACGGCGATCGACAGCGTCTGCGTCTTGCCGCGGATGCTGCCGGCCACCATCAGCGTGGCGCCGAACTCTCCCAGCGCGCGCGCGAAGGCCAGCAGCAGGCCGGCCAGGATGCCGCGCCAGGCCAGCGGCAGCGATACGCGGAAGAACACCGCCCACTCGCCGCTGCCCAGCGTGCGGGCGGCATCTTCCAGCTGCGGGTCCACCGTCTCGAAGGCGGCCCGTGCCGCCTTGAACACCAGCGGAAAGGACACGATGGTGGCGGCAATCACCGCCGCCTGCCAGGTGAAGATCAACCGGATGCCGAAGTGCTGCAGCAGCCAGGCGCCGATCACGCCCTGGCTGCCGATCAGCACCAGCAGGTAGTAGCCCAGCACGGTGGGCGGCATCACCATCGGCAGCGTCAGCAGCGCGTCGAGCAGGTCACGCCCCGGAAAGCGCAGCCGCGCCATCGCGAAGCCGACGCCCACGCCCATCAACAGGTTCAGCGCGGTGGCCCAGCCGGCCACCTTCAGCGTCAGCGACAAGGCAATCCAGGCGTCCCCCATCACCCGCCATCCGCGACTTCAGGGCTTGCCGAAGCCCTGGCGGGCAAACACCGCCTGCGCCTGCGGCGTGAACAGGAAGTCGACGAACTTCGTCGCGGCGGCCGGGTTGGGCGCGGCGGCCAGCGTGGCCACCGGGTAGCGGATCGGCACGGTCGTCGGCACCGTGAAGGCCACCCTGACCTTGCCTGGCAGGCCGGCCGCATCAGTGGCATAGACGAAGCCAGCATCGACCTCGCCGCGCGCCACATAGTCCAGCGCCTGGCGCGGAACTTGGGCACCCACCGTCTTCGGCTCGATCAGGCTCCACAGGCCGGCGCTTTCCAGCGCGCCCTTGGTATAGCGGCCCATAGGCACGCTGGCGGGCAGGCCGATGGCGATGCGCGCGAAGTCCGGCTGCGTCAGGTCCTGCAGCAAGGCCGGTGGCCGGCGGGCCGTGGCCGGCACGATGACGACTAGCGAGTTCGACACCACGTCGCGGCGGTGTCCGGCACGCAACAGCCCCCGCGCCTGCGCCTGGTCCATCGTCTCCTGGTCGGCGCTAAAGAAGACATCGGCCGGCGCACCCCTGGCGATTTGTGCCAGCAGCGCACCCGAAGCGCCGAAGTTCAGCTGCAATCGGGTACCGGGCGAGGCCGCCTCGAACAGCGGTGCGATCTCACGCAGCGCCTGCGTCAGGCTGGCAGCGGCAGACACGGTGAGTTCCGCGGCCTGCGCCGCCAGCGCAAGCAGCCCCGCGAAGAGCAGGCCCGGCAGTCGGATTCGGCGGAACAATCGCATCGGCGAAGGGAGCGAGACCATCGTTATGCATCAGTATACATATTGATTCCCTGCTCCTCGGAACTCCAAGGGGTACGATGACCGAGAGAAATCGCTATGTACCATGATCAATAACGACGCAACGAAGTCGCTGATGAGCGAAGCCCTGGTCATGCCGGCCGCGGCCATCCTGGCCGATGGCGCGTGCGACATTGACGCGCTGCTGGCCCAGGTGGTGCAGCGCCAGCAGGCGGCCGGGCGGCGCCTGGCCGGCCTGCTGATGCGGCCGCGCGGCACGACGCGCGATTGCGCCATCGACATGGTGCTGACCGATCTGCGCAGCGGCGAGGACTATCTGGTGTCGCAGCCGCGCGGCGCGCTCAGCAGCGGCTGCCGCGCCGACCCGCAGGGCTTCGCCCGTGCCAGCGAGGTGCTGCACCGCGCACTGCACGACGCGCCAGACCTGGTCATCAGCAACCGCTTCGGCGGGCTGGAGGCGCTGGGCCAGGGCTTCCGCGCCGAGCTGCTGGCGCTGCTGGCGCAGGGCCAACCGCTGCTGACCGCGGTGGCACCCAAGCATCTGGCGGACTGGCGGGCCTTCGTCGGCGGACCGGCCGAGTTGCCCGCGGAGCTGCCGGCCATCGAGGCCTGGATCGACGCGGTGCTGGCCGCGCGCGTCGCCGGCTAAAGCGCCGCGCTGGCCACTCGGGCGGCCTCGTACTCGGCGCGGGTGCGCGCCACCAGGGCCGCCACCGGGCCGAGCGTGCGCACCCCCGACACCGTATGGCCCGCGCTCCAGATGTCTTGCCAGCGCTTCGGGCCGCCGGCCTCACGGCCGTACATCGCCGCCGCGGCCTCGGGGCCCAGCTGCGCCGGCAGCGCATCCGGGTCCAGCCCGGCGGCCACGATCGACGGCCGCAGCATGTTGGCCGGCAGGCCGGTGAAGGCGGCACTCAGTTGCACGTCGTCCAGTTCGGCATCGACCACCATCTGCTTGTAGGCCGGCGCCGCCAGGCTCTCGTCGGTGGCGATGAAGGGTGTGCCCATGTAGCCCAGGTCGCAGCCCAGCACGCGCGCGGCCCACAGCGCCTGGCCGTCGGCAATGCCGCCGGCCAGCACCAGCGGGCCATCGAAGAAGCGACGCACCGCGCGCACGAAGGCCAGGCCGTTGGCCCAGCCGGTCTGGCCGCCGGCGCCGGCACTCAGCAGCACCAGGCCGTCGGCACCGGCCTCCAGCGCCTTGTGCGCATGGCGCAGCGAGGCCACGTCGGCCAGCACCAGGCAGCCGATGTCGTGCAGCGGCCCGATCACCGCCGCCGGCGAGCCGACGCTGGTGATCACCATCGACACGCGGTGCTTCACCAGGCAGGCCAGCTGCGCCTGCAGCTCGGCATGGCGCACGATCAGGTTCGGGCAGAAGGGCGCGTCCTGCGGCCCGAGCGCGCCTTCGATGCGCTGCAGCCAGGTATCCAGCTCCTCGACGCTGCGGCAGTTGGCGGTGGGAAAGGCGCCGACCACGCCGGCGCGGCAGGCAGCGATGACCAGCTCCGGCCCGGAGACGCGGAACATCGGCGCCGCGATCAGCGGCAGGCGCAGGCGACTGCGTAGCAGCAGCGGCAGGCTCATTGGGGTCGGCACATCGAGCGGGGCATGTCCGTAGTCTGCAACAAGCTGTCACCGCGGATGCTCAGCGCGAGCCGAAGCCGTGCATCACGCACCACCGGCGTGGCGCCCGCTTTGCCACACACGAACGGACAAAGCGGTTACGCGATCGAAACATTCGTAGGCGCTGATATTAATGACGCCTTAAGGAAGGCTGCGCAACCTCCCCGGCACGCCCATCGCGTAGTTCATGACAAGGGGAGTTCAGATGCATCAAACCACCGGAACGGCATGGCCGTCCCCCCGTGCGGCCTGGGGTGCCGCGCTGCTGACGCTGGCGCTGGCCGCCTGCGGCGGTGGCGGCGAGCCGTCGCTGGCCGAGGCCCAGACCCAGGAACAGGCCGACAGCGGCCCGACGGAGACCGCGGCCGCGGTCCGCGCGGTGGCCCTGGCCGTGACCAGCACGCCGCCGCCGGCCGGCCGGCTGCTGGCCTCGAACTGCTTCCAGTGCCACGGCACCGGCGGCACCGGCGGCTTCGAGGAGATCCGCGGCAAGAGCGCCAACGAGCTGCTGGAGTACCAGCGCAAGAGTGCCTCGCGCAACATCATGGCCGCCCACATCCAGGGCTACACGGCCGAACAACTGCAGCAGATCGCTGCGTACCTGAAGTGAAGGGGGCCGACATGTCATACGCCACACGTCTGGACGCGGCGCTCAACCGCCGCCAGTGGATGGGCTGGACGGCCGGCGGCCTGGCCGCCGCGCTGCTGCCGCGCACCGGCCGCGGCGCCATCACGGGCAAGAAGGTGGTCGTGGTCGGCGCCGGCATGGCCGGCATGACCGCCGCCAAGTACCTGCGCCTGTGGGGCGGCAGCGGGCTGCAGGTGACGCTGGTGGAGCCGGAGACGCTCTACACCTCCAACATCATGAGCAACCTGGTGCTCAACGGCAGCCGCAGCGTCGGCTCGCTGCGCTATGCCCGCGACACGCTGGCCAGCAAGTACGGCGTGCAGCGCGTCACTGGCAGCGTCGCCGCGCTGAACGCGGGTGCGCGCAGCGTCACGCTGGCCGACGGCACATCGCTCGCCTACGACCGGCTGGTGCTGGCGCCAGGTGTCAGCTTCGACGAGGCCTACGGCCTGACGCAGACCGACTACGACACGCGCACGCCGCATGCGTGGCGGGCTGGGGCACAGACCACGCTGCTGCGCAACCAGCTGGTGGCCATGCGCAACGGCGACACCTTCGTGATGAGCATTCCGAAGGCGCCTTACCGCTGCCCGCCCGGGCCCTACGAGCGGGCCTGCGTGGTGGCCGACTACCTGAAGAAGGCCAAGGGCAGCAACTGCAAGGTGCTGGTGCTCGACGAGAACCCCGTGATCCAGGCCGAGCGCCACACCTTCGAGCAGGCCTTCGGGCAGATCCATGCCGGCGTGATCCGTTACGAGGCCGGCGTCAGCGGTCTGCGCATCGATGCTGCGAGCCGCCAGCTCAGCTACCTGGACGCGGTGCTGGCGCCGCACACCGTGCAGGCGCAGGCGGTCAACCCGATCCCGCCGCACCGCGCCCAGGGCAGCGCGCCGGGCGGCTGGCTGGCGCGGGCCGGGCTGAACAACAGCGCCGACGGCCGCTGGGCGGTGGTGGACGTGCTGAGCTACGAGAGCACGGCGCTGCCCGGCAGCGGCATCCACGTCATCGGCGATGCCGCCAGCTGCGGCCTGCCCAAGGCCGGCCACGTGGCCAACCAGGAGGCGAAGATCTGCGCCGACGCCATCGTGCGGCTGCTGCAGAACGGCCAGCCCGATCCGCAGCCGGTGGCCAACTCGGCCTGCTACTCGCCCATCACCGCCAGCACGGCCTCGTGGCTAACGGCGACCTACCAATACGACCCGGCCGAACGCAAGATGAAGCCAGCCATCGCCGGCGGCAAGACGCTGGTCAACGGCGTGCCGGCCACGGCCATCGAATCGGCCACCATCGACGGCGACAACTTCAAGAACATGGGCACCTGGTTCCGCACGCTGATGAGCGACACGCTGGGATGAAGGGCGGGCCCCACGCACCCCCTGCATGGGGGTGCGCGCGGGCCGCCCGCTTAAGGAACCCATAAGGCGGCGGCCCGACAGTGGCCGCCACGCAAAACCACCCCACGAGGAGCACCCGTGTCCCATCGCCTGAACCCCCTGGCGGCCGCCGCCGTGGCCGCCCTGTTATTGCCGCTGGCGCCGGCCGGCGCCGCCACCTTCGGCAGCCTGGCCAACTTCGACGTCGTCAACGACACCGGCCATACCGCCTACGGTTTCGAGATCGAGATCGAGGACAGCCTGTACGACCATGCCGGCACGATCAGCAGCGTGTTCGGCTACGACCGGGTGTTCAGCTTCATCAGCAACGACCCGGGCGCGGTGGTGCGCTACGGCAAGCCCACCATCGAGTACATCGCCGGCTTCGGCGCGCGCATCACCTACGGCGGCAGCTTCGGCGCCAACTTCACGCCCTCGGCGCCCTTCGCCACCGGCGGCGAAAGCTGCTGGCCCGGTGCCAACACCAATTGGCGCGCCACCTCCTGCGACCACTTCGGCGTCAGCACCTACGGCTCACCGGCCAAGACCACCTACCGCTGGCTGCTCGACGACGGCAGTGGCAGCCTGGTCAAGCAGGTGGTCGGCGTGCCGGCGGTGAACATCGTCTACACGCCACCGGCGGCGCCGAACCTGCCGCCGCCGGCCCCGCCGGTGATCCAGCTGCAGGCGCAGGACCTGGGCCAGGGCGCCGACAACGTGCAGCACAACCAGAACAACGCCTTCTGGGTGAAGATCATCAAGACCGAGCTGTCGGACAACGTGCACCTGAACGACCTGCTGGGCGGCAACCACCCGGGTGCGCGGCCCGAGATCGCCGGCCTGGACGGCGAGACCGAGATCGAATGGCAGCCGCTGCAGCTGGGCATGGTCGACGAGGTGACCAAGTCGCTCGATTCGCCCAAGCCCTCGGTGGTTTACAAGTTCCAGTTCTTCGACTACCTGGGCCGCTTCGACGACGACGGCTACGTGGACCCGCAGTCCGGCAAGAAGCCCGGCCAGGAGAACCAGATGCCGCAGATCGACGGCGACGGCCAGGCCTTCGTGATGATCGGCGGCCAGCGTCGCAACCTTAGCTTCGTGGGGCAGCAGATCGCCGGCTTCAACGCCAACGAGGTGGCGCCGCCGCCGGTGCCCGAGCCACAGACCTGGGCGCTGATGCTGGCCGGCCTGCTGGGCCTGGTCTGGCGCGGTCGCCTCAGCCGGCCGCCGGCCACTGCACGCTGACGAGCAGGCCGCCCAGCGCAGCCGAGCGCCGGGCCTGCACGGTGGCGCCATGCACCTGGGCGATGCGCCGAACGATCGACCAGCCCAGGCCGCTGCCCGGCTGGCCGCTGCCCAGCACGCGGAAGAAGCGCTCGCCCAGGCGTGGCAGTTCGGCCTCGGCCACGCCCGGGCCGCTGTCCTCGACCGTCAGCGTTACCTTGCCGCCCTGGATGCTGACGACAACCTGTACCTGGGCCCGCGGCGGGCTGTAGCGCAGCGCGTTGTCCACGAGGTTGCGCACCAGCACGACCAGCAACGTGGCCTCGCCACGCACCCGGCAGATCGGCGCGGCATCCAGCGTCAGCTGCTGGTGCCGCTGCAGCGCCTGCGGGGCCATTTCGGCGACCACGCCCTGTACCACCCCCGACAGATCCAGCGCGGCCAGCGGCGGCGCCTCGGCGGCTTCCAGCCGCGACAGCGTCAACAGCTGCTCGACCAGCCGCGCGGCGCGGTCGCAGCCCTGCAGCGTGGCCTGCAGCGCATGGCGGCGCGCGCCCTCGTCGGGCTCGGCCAGCGCCACCTGGGCCTGCGCGCGGATCGCGGCGATCGGCGTGCGCAGCTCGTGCGCGGCATCGGCGGTGAAGCGCCGTTCCGATTCCATCAGCCGGCCGATGCGTTCGAAGAGCGCGTTCAGTGCGTTCAGCATCGGCTGCATCTCGGCCGGCGCGCCCGGCACCACCACCGGCTGCAGCGCCTGCGGCTCGCGCCGGGCCAGCGTCTGGCCCAGCTTGCGCAGCGGCGCCAGCCCGCGGTAGACGGCCCACCAGATGGCCAGCGCCAGCAGCGGCAGCGCCAGCATCAGCGGCTGCAGGCTGCCGCGCAGCAGTGCCCAGAGGATCGATTCGCGCGAGCGTTGCTGCTCGCCCACGTAGACCTGGATGTCGCGCTCGGCGCCGTAGGTGGCGAAGACGCGCCACTCGGTGCCGGCGACCTGCACGCTGCGGAAGCCACTGCGGAAGCCCTCGCCAGGGTCGATCATCGGCTGCGCTGGCGCATTGGCCGAGCGCAGCGCCAGCCGGCCTTCGTGGAACACCTGGAAGGCGATCTTCGGTGCCTCCTTGTGCAGCACCGGCGCATCGATGGCCGGCGCGTCGTCGTCCGGCTCGCCCAGCTGCTGCGCCACCAGCAGCGCGGCCGCCTGGGCCAGATGACCGTCCAGCAGCTCTTCCAGCTCGTGCCGGGCATCGAACCAGGTGCGCACCGCCGTGCCCAGCCACACCGCCGCCACCAGGCCCAGCACCAGGCCCAGCAGGCGTCGCTGCAACGACGGCGCGGAAAGGCTCACTGGACTACCCTGCGCGCTGCGCGCTGCGGGATGAGCACTTGGGAGCGGCCCGGCGCGCTCATGCGGCCGGCTGCTCGCGCGGCAGCAGGTAGCCCACGCCGCGCACGGTCTGGATCACGCCGCTGCCCAGCTTGCGGCGCAGGTGGTGCACGTGCACCTCGACCGCGTTGCTCTCGACCTCGTGCCCCCAGCTGTAGAGGTGCTGCTCCAGCTGCTCGCGCGACAGCACGCGGCCAGCGTTCAGCATCAGCGCCTGTAGCAGATCGAACTCGCGGGTCGACAGCGTCACCGGCTGCCCGGCCTGCAGCACCACCCGGCCGGCCGGGCTCAGCGCCAGGTCCTGCGCACGCAACTGCTCCTGCGGCTGTCCGTGCGCGCGGCGCACCAACGCTCGCAGCCGCGCGGCCAGCTCCTGCAGGTCCACCGGCTTCAGCACATAGTCGTCAGCGCCCACGTCCAGGCCGCGGATGCGGTCGGGCACCGCGTCGCGGGCTGTCAGCACCAGCACCGGCAGCGTGACGCCGGCGGCGCGCACGTCGCGCAGCACGGCCAGCCCATCCTTCAACGGCAGGCCCAGGTCCAGTACCGCGGCGGCGTAGGGCTCGGCACGCAGTTCGCGCTCGGCCGCGACGCCGTCACGCACCCAGTCGACCTGGAAGCCCTGCTGGCGCAGGCCGGCACGCAGGCCATCGCCCAGCAGGGCATCATCTTCGGCCAGCAGGATGCGCATGGAGCGATTGTCAGTCGTCGTGGTCCTCGGCCTTCTGGTGTTGTGTAGCCGCAGGTCGGCCGTCCGCCGCACTGGGCGCCGACTGCCACTGCAGCCACCAGAAGCCGAGCACGGCGACGATCATCAGCCCGGCCACGCTGCGCCAGGCGCCGCGCACTGCGTCGTTGGGCGCGGCAGCCTTGCGGCCGTCGATCATCGCCCGTGTCAGGTTCTCGTGGTGCATCCGGCTGGACAGCAGCACGCCGGCGATGTGCACGCCCACCAGCGCCAGCATCAGGTTGGCGACAGCCTCGTGCACCTCTTCCAGCCAGTCGCCGCCCAGGTCGTTGTACAGCGACCAGCCACTGGCCGCGATGGCCAGCGTCAGCCCCAGCATCAACACGATGGCCAGTGCGCCGGCCGGGTTGTGGCCCACATGGTGCTCGGGCCGGCCGTGCAGGATGGCCAGCAGGTAGCGCTTCACCGCGGCGGGGCCGCGCACGAAGCTGGCGAAGCGCGCGTGGCGCGTGCCGATCAGGCCCCACAGCAAGCGGAAAGCCACCAGCCCGGCCATCGTGTAGCCGAGCGTGACGTGCAGAAGGCGCCAGCGCTCGGTCTCGGCCGTGACATAGGCCCCGGCAAAGCACAGCACCATCAGCCAATGGAACACGCGCACTGGCGCGTCCCAGATCAGCGTTCGACGTGGAGCGGCCGGCGCCGTGGGCGCTTCAACGGGGGAGGCGGATGTGACGTTCACTGAAATCTCCTTGTTCGGCCTGCGTATGGCAGGCCGCGCAGTTGGCAGGGGTCTTCACCGCCGGCAGCTTCCAGGTGGCGGCCGGCACTTCGTCGTGCTCGCGCTGAAACCATGCGGCGCGGGTGATGCGGTCTTCGGGTGGCTGTTCGCGAGCGCGCTTGCCGCTGCCGGCATGGGCCTGCAGCCAGGCCGACAGCGTGCGTACCGTGCCCGCATCGATCGAGGCATCGGTGCCGTAGTGGCGGGACAAGTTGTCCATCACGCGCTGCCACGCCGCCGCCGGCAGCAATCGCGGGGGATAGGCCATGTGGCAGGACGCGCACTCTTGTGTGTACGCGGGCAGCGGCAGCACATGGCTGGCGCGATGCTCGTCGGCGCGGGCAGTTGTCGCTGCCAGTAAGGTGGCTGCCACACAGAGCCATGCGGCCCGCAAGCCGCCGGTGGTGTGGGTCGTCATGGCTTGAGCCCCATCAGCCAGGCCAGCACGTCGGCCTTCTCGCCAGGCGTGCATTCGCGGCCCAGCACGTCATTGCAGTTGCGGCGGAACCACTTTTCGGCCTTGGCCGGGTCGCTGAAACGCTGCGGATTCACTGCCGGCGCCAACGCACCGATGGGCTTGCCAGTGGCGGCGTGCTTACCGGGCTGTACCGGCAGCGTGCCATGGCAGGACGCGCAGCTCCATTCCTTGCCTTGAGTGGCTTGGAAGAAGCGCTCGCCCTTCGCTGGCGAGGCAGCGGCGCCCGCCTGGGCCGCGTAGCCGGCCAGCAACTCGGCCGGTGTGGCGGCCAGCGAAGGCAGGCACAGCAAAGCGGCGAAAGCCGCGGCAGCAAGGGAACGGGAGTGGGTCATCGTCTTTGGATTCGTGGCGACTGCGATGGCGTCATGCTGCGAGTGAGGCCTTAGGGCTTTCTTAAGGGGGCGGGCACGGCCAGTAGCATCCGAATCAACCCTGCATGCACCGCCAGCCGTGACCATGAGCCTGTTCGATGACGAAACCCGCCTGCATGCCCTGTCGGCCGACGCTGGCGAAGCCGCCGTCTGGGGCGGCCAGGTGCACCCGGCCTGGAACATCGGCGCCAACCCGAACGGCGGCTACCTGCTGGCGCTGGCCGGGCAGGCGCTGCGCCAGGCCTATCCGGCGCAGCCCGATCCGCTGAGCATCACCGTGCACTACCTGCGGCCCGGCCTGGGCGGCCAGCCCTGCCGCATCGACACGCAGCTGCTGCGCAGCGGCCGCACGCTGGGTACGCTGCGCGCCACGCTGCAGCAGGACGGCCAGGCCCGGCTGGAGCTGCTGGCGGCGATGGGCTCGCTGGACGCCAGCGGCGGCACCACGCTGGCGTTGCCAGCGCCCGAGCTGCCGCCGCCCGACCAATGCCTGCCGCGCTCGGCGCCGGCGCAGGGCGTGGCGCTGCCGATCCTGCAGCGTCTTGACATCCGGCTGCATCCGGACGAGGCCCGGCCCGGCGGCGCGGGGCGCGCGCAGGTCACCGGCTGGATCCGCTTTGCCGACGGCCGCGAGCCCGACGCGCTGGCTTGCCTGCTGTTTGCCGATGCCTTTCCGCCGGCGGTGTTCGGCCTGCTGGGCATGGTGGGCTGGGTGCCCACCCTGGAGCTCACCGTGCACCTGCGCCGCCGGCCGGCGCCGGGCTGGATGATCGGCCGCTTCTGGTCGAACGACCTGGCCGACGGCCGCATCATCGAGGACGGCGCGCTGTGGGACAGCCAGGGCCACCTGGTGGCGCAGTCGCGCCAGCTGGCGCTGGTGCGCCAGGGCTGACTGTCGCCAAGGTGGAAGCCGCGGTGCGCCCGACGCCCCCACACTCGCGCCCTTTGTGCTGCCCCACCCGATGACCATGACCGCTGCCCTTGCCGACCCGTTGACCCTGCCGCGCGGCCCCGCCTGGGGCAACCGCATCACGCTGGCCCCGCTGACCAATTGGCAGAGCCATGACGACGGCACGCTGGGCGATCTGGAGTACCACTGGCTGACGATGCGCGCGCGCGGCGGCTTCGGCATGGTGATGACCTGCGCGGCCCATGTGCAGCGCGGCGGCCAGGGCTTCCCGGGGCAGCTGGGCGCGTGGTCCGATGCGCACCTGCCCGGCCTGGCGCGGCTGGCGCAGGGCCTGCATGCCGGCGGCGTGGTCAGCAGCCTGCAGCTGCAGCATTCGGGCCGCCGCTCCGACCGCGCGCTGACCGGCGAGCAACCGGTGGCCCCTTGGGACGATACCGAGACCGGCGCCCGCGCGCTGAGCACGGCCGAGGTCGAGCAGCTGGTGCAGGACTTCATCGCCGCGGCACGGCGGGCCGAGCGTGCCGGCTTCCAGGGCGTGGAGCTGCACGGCGCGCACGGCTACCTGCTGGCGCAGTTCCTCGACGGCGAGCACAACCAGCGCGCCGACCGCTACGGCGGCAGCTTCGAGAACCGCGTGCGCATCCTGTTCGAGATCGTCGAGGGCATCCGCGCGGCCACCGGACCGCAGTTCCAGCTGGGCCTGCGGCTGTCGCCCGAGCGCTTCGGCGTCACGATGCCCGAATCGCTGGCGCTGGCGCAGCGCGTGCTGGCCGACGGCCGCGTCGACTACCTGGACATGTCGCTGTGGGACTGCTTCAAGGCGCCGCGCGAGGCTGGCTACACCGAGCGACCGCTGATTGCGCATTTCGCGGCGCTGGATCGCGGCCGCACGCGGCTGGGCGTGGCCGGCAAGATCATGGACGCGGCCACCGCGCAGCGCTGCCTGGACAGCGGCGTCGACTTCGTGCTGATCGGCCGCGGCGCGATGCTGCACCACGACTTCGCGCGCCGCGCCTTGGCCAATCCGGCCTTCCAGAGCGCCGCGCTGCCGGTGACACGCGCCCACCTGGAGGCCGAGGGCCTGGGCCCGCGCTTCCTGCAGTACGTGGCCAGCACCTGGCCGCACTTCATGACCGCCGACTGAAAGGGGCTTCGATGAGCATCGAGATCGTGCGCGACCCGTCGCGCAAGATGCAGCACACGGTGCACGTGCGCCAGCATGCATTCAGCGTGGACGAGCCGCCGGCCAACGGCGGCGAGGACCTGGGCGTGACGCCGCATGAGCTGTACGACAGCGCGCTGGGCGCCTGCAAGGCGCTGACCGTGCTGTGGTACGCGCAGCGCAAGCAGATCCCGTTGCAGGACATCCACGTCACGGTGGAGCGCGACGACAGCGAGGAGCGCCGCGGCACCTACCGGCTGCGCGCACGGCTGAAGCTGGACGGCCCGCTCAGCGACGCGCAGCGCCAGGAATTGCTGAACGTGGCCGGCAAATGCCCCGTGCACAAGCTGATGGCGCAGGCGACCACGGAAATCGTCACCGAACTCGACCCCGGTTGAGCCGGGCCCACGGCAGTTCGGCCAGAATGTGCACCATGCGCTGGTTGCCCCGCTGGCTGATCGCCCTGCTGCTGGCCCTGGCCCTGCCCCTGCAGGCCCTGGCCGCCGCCGTCGCGCTGCCCTGCGCGATGCATGGCGGCCAGCCCGGCGGCCTGACCCATGCGCAGCCGGCGCAGGATGCGGCGCACGCGCCCTGTCACGAGGCCGCGGCCGACCCGGCCGCCGTGCAACCGCCGTCCAGCTGCGCCGCCTGCAAGCTGTGCGGCACCGCCAGCGCGCTGCCGGTCGCGGCGGTGGCGCTGCCGGCCTTCACGGCCACAGCCGACCTGGAGCTGCCGCCCACCGCGGCCGCCCCGCAGCCGCAACCCGAGCGGCTGGAACGACCTCCTCGAAGCGCGCAGCACGTCTGAGAGCCCGCCGCGGTCGCTGACCGCGCTGTTCTGCCCTCTGCCGTGACGACCGGGCTGTTGGCCCGGCGGCGGCACCGTCTTCGAGGTGACCCATGTCCGTTCGCCTTCCGTGGCCGCTGGCCGGTTGGCTGCTGGCCGCCAGTGCAGCGGCCCAGCCCGCCGCACCGGCGCGGCCCGACCCGCTGGACCCGCAGGCTGCCGTGCCGCCGGCGGTCTATCGCTCGCCCTTCAAGCAACCGCCGCAGGCGGCCGCGCCGCCGGTGGGCAACTGGATCCAGGCCAACCAGCAGGTGGGCCGCATCGGCGGCTGGCGGGCCTATGCGCGCGAAGCCGCCGCGCCGGCCCCGGCCGCCAGCGCGCCGCGCAAGGAGGCGCCATGAGCCGCGCCGCGATCGTGGCAGTGCTGGCGCTCTCGGGCTGCGCCAGCTTCAGCCCCGACAGCGGCTTCGCGCCGGTGCAGCAGGCGGCGCAGCAGCATCTGGGGCAGAGCGTGGCATGGGCGCGCAGCGACGCCGACCGCCAGCGCATCGCCGAGCGTGTGGATGCGCTGCTGGCCCGCCCGCTGGGCATGGACGACGCCGTGCAGCTGGCGCTGCTGAACAACCGCGGACTGCAGGCAGCCTATGCCGAGCTGGGCATCGCCGAGGCCGACCTGGTGCAGGCCGGTCTGCCGCCGAACCCGGGCTTCAGCTTCTCGCGCTTTTCCAGCGGCGGCGAGGTGGAGCTGGAGCGCTGGGTGTTCTTCAACCTGGCCGCGCTGCTGTCGATGCCGCTGCGCCAGCAGGTGGAACAGCGGCGCTTCGCGCAGACCCAGGCAGTGGCCGCGCTGCAGGTATTGACGCTGGCCGCCGACACCCGCAAGGCCTGGGTGATGGCCGTGGCCGCCGAGGAGACGCTGCGCTACCGCCGCCAGGTGATGGAGGCGGCCGAGGCCAGCGCCGAGCTGGCTCGGCGCATGGCGCAGGTCGGCAACTTCAACAAGCTGCAGCAGGCCCGCGAGCAGACCTTCCAGGCCGATGCGGCGCTGGGCCTGGCGCGCGCGCAGCAGGCGCAGCGCGCCAGCCGCGAAAGGCTGGCCCGGTTGCTGGGCCTGTGGGGCGCGCAGCTGGACTTCCGGCTGCCCGAGCGGTTGCCCGACCTGCCGGCCACGCCGCGCGACCAACCCGACATCGAGCGCGTGGCCGTGGAACAGCGGCTGGACCTGCGCGAGGCGAAGCTGCGCGTCGAGCAGACCGCCCGCAATCTGGGGCTGACCGAGGCCACGCGCTTCGTCAGCGTGCTGGAGATCGGCGGCAAGTACAGCACTTTCAGCAGCGGCCCGAAGGAGACCGGCTGGGAGATCGGCCTGCAGGTGCCGCTGTTCGACTGGGGCAGCGCGCGTGTGGCCAAGGCCGAGGCGATCTACATGCAAGCGGTGGACCTGGCCGCCGAGGCGGCGATCAACGCCCGATCGGAAGTGCGCGAGGCCTACGACGCGTACCGCTCCGCCTGGGACATCGCCCGCCACCAACGCGACGAGATCGTGCCGCTGCGCCGGCGCATCGCCGAGGAGAACCTGCTGCGCTACAACGGCATGCTGATCGGCGTGTTCGAGCTGTTGGCCGACACGCGCGCGCAGATCATCGCCGTCAACACCGCCATCGACGCGCTGCGCGATTTCTGGATCGCCCAGGCCGAGCTGGACCTGGCCCTGGTGGGCCGGCCCACGCTGTCGCCGCGGATGGCCACCCTGCCCGCCGCCGCGGAAACGCCCGCGGCCGGCCACTGAACCCAAGAGGTCCGAACATGCTTTCCCGACGTAATCTGCTGGGGGGTGCGGCGGCGGTGGCCACGGCCACCGTCAGCAAGGTGGCCATGGCCACGCTGCCCGAGCCGGTGCTGCAGACCCGCCCCGACACCATGCCGCCGCTGCTGCCGCCGACCGGCCGGCCCTACAACCCGGTGGTCACGCTGAACGGCTGGACCCTGCCCTGGCGCATGAACCAGGGCGTCAAGGAGTTCCACCTGGTGGCCGAGCCGGTGGTGCGCGAAATGACGCCCGGCTTCAAGGCCCACCTGTGGGGCTACAACGGCCAGAGCCCGGGCCCGACCATCGAGGTGGTGGAAGGCGACCGGGTGCGCATCTTCGTCACCAACCGGCTGGCCGAGCACACCAGCATCCACTGGCACGGCCAGCGCCTGCCCAATGGCATGGACGGCGTGACCGGGCTGACGCAGCCCGGCATCCCGCCGGGCAAAACCTTCGTCTACGAGTTCGTCGCGCGGCGGCCCGGCACCTTCATGTACCACCCGCATGCCGACGAGATGGTGCAGATGGCGATGGGCATGATGGGCTTCTGGGTGACGCACCCGCGCACGAAGCATCCGCTGATCGACGAGGTGGACCGCGACTTCTGCTTCCTGCTGGGCTCGTACGACATCGACCCCGGCAGCTACACGCCGAAGATCATGACCATGCTGGACTTCAACCTGTGGGCCTGGAACAGCCGCATCTTCCCCGGCATCGACAGCCTGAACGTGCGGCACAACGACCGGGTACGCCTGCGCATCGGCAACCTGACGATGACAAACCACCCGATCCACCTGCACGGCCACGAGTTCCTGGTCACCGGCACCGATGGCGGGCCGACGCCCAAGAGCACCCGCCAGTACGAGGTGACGGCCGACATCGCGGTGGGGCAGATGCGGCAGTTGGAGTTCCTGGCCGACGAGGAGGGCGACTGGGCCTTCCATTGCCACAAGAGCCACCACACGATGAACGCGATGGGCCACAACGTGCCGACGATGATCGGCGTGGACCACTCCGGCGTGGTGCGCAAGATCACCGGGCTGATCCCCGACTACATGGTGATGGGCGAGCGCGGCATGGCCGACATGGCCGAGATGGAAATGCCGCTGCCCGACAACACCGCGCCGATGATGAGCGGCCAGGGGCCCTTCGGTTCGGTGGAGATGGGCGGCATGTTCAGCGTGGTGAAGGTGCGCAAGGACCAGAAGCCCGGCGACTACAGCGACCCGGGCTGGTTCAAGCATCCGCCGGGCACGGTGGCCTACGAGTTCAATGGCACGCTGCCCGAGCCGGCGCGATTCCAGGCCGAGGGCCAGGGCTCGATGCCCCGGCAGGGTCGGCCCGGCACGCAGGCCGAAGTGAAGGTGCGCAAGCCCTCTGGCGGACACGCCGGCCATTGAGGCCGCCCCCAACAAGCATTCGATCAACCCTCATGCAAACCGACAAGAGAACATGGATCCTGGCCTGCGCTGCCGCGCTGCTCGGCGCGGCCGGCCGCAGCATGGCGCACACGGGCGGCACACATTCGCCCAAAGTCGGCGCGGCGAAGAAGCTGCAGACCGACTGGGGCATCGCCGGCGAAGCGCGGCTGGCAAGGCGGCACATCGAGGTGGGCATGTCAGACAAGATGCGCTTCACGCCCGAACGCATCGAGGTCCGTCTCGGCGAAACGGTACGCTTCACGGTGCGCAATCACGGCAAGCTGATGCACGAGTTCGTCATCGGCACGCGGGCCGAAAATCAGAAGCACGCCGATTTGATGATGAAGTTTCCCGACATGGAACATGACGAGCCCTACATGGCCCACGTGGCGCCAGGCAAGACCGGACAGATCGTCTGGACCTTCAACCGGCCTGGCGACTTCGAGTTCGCCTGCCTGATCGCCGGGCACTACCAGGCCGGCATGACCGGCACGATCACGGTGCGACCGACATGAGGCCCGATCGCCGCACCGCGCTGGTGGCGGTGGCCGCCGCACTCGTCGGCCGGCCCCTGCAGGCCGCGCCACCCCCGGTGCAGCTGGAGGTGTGGAAGTCACCCACCTGTGGTTGCTGCAAGGACTGGATCCGCCACCTGCAGGCGAACGGCTTCCGCGTGATGACCTACGACACCGGCAACACCAGCGCCCGCAGCCGGCTCGGCATCCCGGCGGCGCTGGGCTCCTGCCACACCGCGTGGGTGGGCGGCTATGCGATCGAGGGCCATGTGCCTGCGCGCGACATCCACCGCTTGCTCCGCGAACGGCCGACGGCGATCGGACTGGCCGTGCCCGGCATGCCGGTCGGCTCGCCGGGCATGGACGGCCCCGAGTACGGTGCGCGCAAGGATCCGTACGACGTGCTGCTGGTGCAGGCCGGCGGCCGCAGCAGCGTCTGGCAGAGCTACCGCTGAGGCCGATGCAGCCCGTCGCGGCACCGCTGTGGCGCCACCCCGAATTCGCGCGCGGCGCCCGCGACATGGTCGAGACCGCGCTGGGCATTGCCGCCTGGGGGCTGCTGACTGGCGTGGCGATGGCCAAGAGCGAGCTGCCCACCGGCCTGGCGGTGCTGATGTCGCTGATCGTCTTTGCCGGCAGCGCGCAACTGACGGCACTTCCGCTGCTGTCAGCCGGCGCGCCGCTGTGGGTGATCTGGGCCACGGCCCTGTGCGTGAACCTGCGCTTCGTGGTCTTCAGCGCCGGCTGGCGCCGCTACTTCGGGCCGCTGCCGCGGGCGCAGCGGCTGCGCATGGCCTATTTCTCGGCCGACCTGAACTACGCGCTGTTCCTGCGCCGCTTTCCGGAGCCGCCGCCGCTGTCCGACGCAGTGCCCTACTTCTGGGGCGGGGTGGCGCTGAACTGGCTGGCCTGGCAGCTGCCGTCGCTGGCCGGCATCTTCCTGGGTGACCTGATCCCCACCGCCTGGGGCCTGGGCTTCGCCGGCACGCTGGCACTGCTGGCGCTGGTGTTCGCGATGCTGGGTGACCGCGCCTCCTGGGCGGCGGCCGGGGTGGCCGGCGCCGCCGCGGTGGCGGCCTATGGCCTGCCCCTGAAGCTGAACATCCTGGTCGCCATCGCCGCGGCAGTGGCCATCGGCCTGCTGGTCGAGCGACTGCCCGCCGCGCCGCCAAAGGGCACGCCGTGAGCACCTGGGAAGGCATCCTGGCCATCGTTGGCCTGGCGCTGATCACGCTGCTGACGCGGGGCTTCTTCCTGTTCCCGGACCGCGATCTGCCGATGCCCCACTGGCTGCAGCGCGGCCTGCGCTATGCGCCGCTGGCCGCGCTGGTGGCGGTGGTGGCGCCGGAGCTCTTTCTCACCCAGGGCCGGCTGATCGACACCTGGCGCGATGCCAGGCTGCCGGCCGCGCTGCTGGCGCTGGCCTGGTTCCTTTGGCGACGAAGCATCCTGGGCACCATCGTGGTCGGCACGGCCGCGCTGCTGCTGTTCCGCCTGGGGCTGGGCTGGTAGCGACGCAGGCGTTTAGCATGAACCCTTTGCCACTCGTGCCTTCCACCCCATGAGCCACCTCGACATCGTCGGCCTGTGCGGCAGCCTGCGCCGCGGCTCCTTCAACCACATGGCCCTGCGCCTGGCCGGCGAATGCATGCCGCCGTCGATGCGCCTGGAGGTGCTGGAATGGCGCGAGGTGCCGATCTACGACGGCGATGTCGAAGCCCAGGGCCTGCCCGCGCCGGTGGCGGCGCTGCGCGAGCGCATCCGCCGCGCCGACGGCGTGCTGATCGTCTCGCCCGAATACAACTTCTCGATCCCCGGCGGGCTGAAGAACACCATCGACTGGCTGAGCCGCGGCGCCGACCAGCCCTTCGCGCACAAGCCGGTGGCCATCGCCAGCGCCAGCGGCGGGCCGATGGGTGGCGGCCGCATGCAGTACGACCTGCGCAAGACGCTGCTGATCCTGCAGGCGCTGGTGATGATCCGGCCCGAGGTGTTCATCGGCCAGGCGCAGACCAAGTTCGACGCCGCCACCGGCCAGTGCACCGACGAGCCCACGCGCAAGCACGTCACCGACCAGATGGCCGCTTTCGGGCGCTGGATCGAAGGCGTCGGCCGTCTGCACGGCCGTTGAGACACGCAAGGAGCCCGACCATGAGCCTGCATGCCCAACTGCTGAAGCGCGCCGCCGAGGGCCGCCCGATCCGCGTGGCGCTGATCGGTGCCGGCAAGTTCGGCTCGATGTACCTGGCGCAGATTCCGCGCACGCCGGGCGTGCACCTGCTGGGCATTGCCGACCTGTCACCCGACGCGGCGCGCGCCAACCTGGCGCGCGTGGGCTGGGCGCCGCAGCGCACCGAGGCGGCCTCGCTGGCCGAGGCGCTGCAGCAAGGCAGCACGCACGTCGGCGAGGACTGGCGCGCGCTGGTCAGCCACCCGGCCGTGGACGTGGTGGTGGAATGCACCGGCCACCCCATCGCCGCTGTCGAGCACTGCCTGGCGGCCTTTGCCAACGGCAAGCACGTGGTGAACGTGACGGTGGAGGCCGACGCCTTCTGCGGCCCGCTGCTGGCGCGGCGTGCGGCCGAGGCCGGCGTGCTCTATTCACTGGCCTTCGGTGACCAGCCGGCACTGATCTGCGACCTGGTCGACTGGGCGCGATGCTGCGGCTTCCCGGTGGTGGCGGCCGGCCGCGGCCACAAATGGCTGCCGCACTTCAGCCAGAGCACGCCGGAGACGGTGTGGGGCTACTACGGGCTGACGCCGGAGCAGGCCGCGCGCGGCGGGCTGAACCCGAAGATGTTCAACAGCTTCCTCGACGGCAGCAAGCCGGCCATCGAGAGCAGCGCGGTCAGCAACGCCACCGGTTTGGGCGTGCCGAGCAACGGCCTGCTGTACCCGCCGGCCAGCGTCGAGGACATTCCCTTCGTCACCCGGCCGAAGAGCGAAGGCGGCGTGCTCGAACGCAAGGGCATGGTCGAGGTGATCAGCTCGCTGGAGACCGACGGACGCAAGATTCCCTACGACATCCGTATGGGCGTGTGGGTCACGGTCGAGGGCGAGACCGAGTACATCCGCAACTGCTTCGAGGAATACAACGCCCACACCGACCCGAGCGGGCGCTACTTCACGCTGTACAAGCGCTGGCACCTGATTGGGCTGGAGGTGGGCCAGTCGGTGGCCAGCGTGGCGCTGCGCGGCGAGCCCACCGGCGCGGCCACCGGCTGGTACGCCGACGTGGTGGCCACCGCCAAGCGCGACCTGCGGGCCGGCGAGGTGCTGGATGGCGAAGGCGGCTACACGGTGTGGGGCAAGCTGCTGCCTGCGGCGCGCTCGGTGCATCTCGGCGGCCTGCCGCTGGGGCTGGCCCACGGCATCAAGCTGCTGCGCCCGGTGCAGCAAGGCCAACCCTTGAGCTGGGACGACGTGGCGGTGGACACCGGCACCGATGCCTACAAGCTGCGGCGGCAGATGGAGGCGCTGTTCGCGCCCGCAGTGGGCTGAAGGCCGTCGTTCAGTTCGAGCAGTTCATGGCTTCGAGTTGCTGGCGCCATTGCGCATTGGCTGCCGCCAAACCCGTTGCCGCGTCCTGCGCCCGCGCCTTCCAGCGCTGGCATGCCTCGGCTTGACCCAGGTCGCGGTGCAGTTCCGCCAGGACTGCAGCCACCTGGGTGCGAAACACGGACTCGTCTGCGGGTGTGAGCTCGAAGCTGCGTTCGTACCAGACCGCCGCTTGCGTCGGCTGGGCCGCATGGCGATAGCCGTAGGCCAGTTCACGAGCCAGGTCGTAGTTGAACGGCATCGTCTCCACGGCCGCATTCAGCACGGCGATCGCCTTGTCGAAGCGATGGAGCGCGTTGTAGGCATAGCCCAGTTCAAGGGCCAGCATGGCCGGCTTGGCAACGGGCTTGCCGCGCAACGGCTCCAGGTAGTGCAGCGCAGCCTCGGAATCGCCGATGTGGTTGAAGTAGCTGCCACGCTGCAGATCCAGAACCACAGGATCCGCCGGCCCCCTGTAGGCGGCCAGCCAGGCTGGCTGCTCGTCCAGCCCCAGGCGGCGCACCTGATCGGCTGACAATGCCACGCCATAGCCATAACTTGCCCGGCCCTGCTTGTCCAACAACCTGAACTTGATGAAGTACCCCGTGGGGTTGCTTCCTTCCACGAGAGCAATCCGGCCTTCGCTGTCGACGACCACGGAACCCGCGGTGTGCAGCGTGATGCCCGCCGACCAGTCGATGTAGGGCATGCCCACCTGGTAGCTGCCATCCTTGTCGCTGCGCCTGAAGAGGACCCAGCGATTCAACAGCAACGACAGTCGATCGTTCAGGCAAGGCCGTGACAACGGAGTGGCCAACTGGATGGCGCCCCGATCCAGGCGCCACAGCCCGACACTGGACAGCACCATCACCGGATGGGGCGAGTCCAGGCTGATCCGCACATGGTGCTCGTTCGGAACACAGCTACGCACCTGGGTGAAGAAGTAGACGGACTGTGCATCGTCGGGCCGGCGCTGTGCCGTCACGCATACATGGCTCGACGGCTCCAGGCTGTCGAAGCCCTCGCCCTTCGCCGCCAGACCCAGGCGCAAGTGCACGCCAGCCACCAGCAGGTTGTCGTCAATCGGCTCGGCGATCATGTAGACCCAGGCCGGCTCGCCGGCGTCGCTGGTGCCTTGCGCGTCCACCACCGTGGGTCGATAGCGCATACCGCTGCAGATCGGCAGCAAGAACGTCGCGGCACGCTGGGCTGCTTGGGCCCACGCGGCGGGCGGCAACGGCGCGTCTGCGGCCAGTGCCTGATGCAGCCGGCGGCCCAACAGCTCGGCGCGCTGCACCTCGCCCCGTAAGGACGGCGGTACAGGAACGAATTGCTTCTCATGCGCCCGATCCAGGTCCTTTCGAAGCTCCTGCGGTATCTCACGGGACAGCGCCGGGCTTTCTGCGTTGGCGCCAGCGAATGCCAGTGCACACACGGCGATCGCCAGGGCCTGTCGAAGGCCCAGCGTCGTGGTCATCCGTCGGCACGGGCTGGGGCCTTTCGAGGGTATCCACATGGTCGTTCCCTCCTGACCTCACGCTAGTCCGATGCAGGCACCAAGATGTTGCGCAGCCGCAAGACGGCGCGCGAATCGATGGCGCTTGAGCCGTCAGCCAGCGACGGGCGTTCGCGCGCGTGGACGCTTGCCGCGCCCACGCGCCGCCAGCGCCAGCTTGCGCACCTGGGCGATGTCCTCGTCGCTGTACACGCCCTTGACGCCAGAGATCGCCGCCAGCTGCATGCCGTGCTTCAGCCCGAGCTTGTAGATCTCGTGCACCTTCTCCCATTCGATGGCGCGGCCGACGGTGTAGTTCTCGAAGCGGCCCTCCAGCGCCAGTACGATGGTTTCGGCCAAGCACGCGTAGACCACGCCCGGCGGCAGACCGATGTTCTTCATGCGCACCTCGCCGGGTAGGCGGATCTCGCCGCTTTCGATGACCAGCACGTCCGGGCGCTTGGCTACGTCTTCCGGCGACAGGTCCAGCGGCCGCGCCACGTCGGTGATCACGCAGCCGGGCTTGGCCTTCATGATGTCCAGCACCTTCTTGCCGGCGCCGGAGGTGGCGGTGACCACCATGTCCATCTCGGGCAGGTGCTCGTCCGCACGGGCGCTGAGCACCAGCTTGGCGCCCGGCGACTCCTGCAGGATCGAGGCCTTCAGCGCCAGCAGCTTGGCGGTCTCGGGCGATACCAGGACCACCGTCTCGGCGGCGCGCGCCAGCAGCCGCGCGCAGGCTGCGCCGATGGCGCCGGTGGCGCCCACCACCATGGCCTTGAACTTGACGCGCTCGCTGCCCTTGGGCCTGGGCAGCAGGTTCATGCGCAGCAACGCGTCGTGCGCGGCCCACAGTGCGCCGCTGGCGCTGTAGCTGTTGCCGGTGGTGATGGGCAGCGGCGCCCGCCGCGCCACCGTCACGCCGGCGTCGCCGACTACCTTGGTGAAGGCGCCCAGGCCCATGATCTGCGCGCCCAGCTTGCGTGCCATGTCGGCCGCGTCCAGCAGCCGCCGGTAGGTGAACTCGGGGCTGTGGCTCATGATCTCGTGCGGCGTGCCGCCAACGCTGATCAGCCAGCCTTCGGCTTCGGTGCCGGTGGGGCTCTTGATGCCTTCGACGCGCGAATAGACAAAGGGCGGCGCGTAGGCCATCACCTTCTCGATCGTGTCCATCATCAGCGGCGGCGTCACCCGCGACAGCACCTCCACCGGCTTGAGGATCTTGAAGTACTCCTGCGACAGCGGGTGGATGACGAAGGCGAAGCGGTTGGTGCGCCGGACGCCATTGGGATACAGCAGGCGCGGCACCAGGCCCTCGGTGGCCAGCACCTCCAGGTAGTCGTCGTCCAGCAGCATGGCCGAAGGCTTGCCGGTGGCGGCCATGATCATCGCGTCCAGCAGCGAAGGATCCAGCGCATGCCCCTGGATCTGCGGCGCGCCATCGATCACCAGGTGCACCCCCTTGTCGCGCAGCGCAGCCAGGCGCTCGTCGTTGACGGTGGTGGTGATCACCGTCTTGCCGGCCAGCTCTTCCAGCCCCATGTCGTCCAGCTCGTGCACCGGCGCCACCACCACCGTGGCATGCGCCATGGCCCGGCGCAGCGTGTAGCGAGCCCATTGCTTGAGAGTGCCGTCGGGCATCAGCCGCGGCGGCACCCACTGCGACACCGCATGCGCCCCGCGGGCATACAGGTCCAGCTGCTCCATCGAGCCCAGCAGCTTGGGGATGCCCAACTGCAGCAGTGGGTCGGCAAAGCGCAGGTTCGGCGTGTACTCGGCCATCGACAAGGCCAGCTTCTGGTGCGCCAGCCCGCTGAAGAACAGCACGCGCGCGTTGTCGAAGTAGCGGCCCAGTTCCACCTGCGCATGGCGCACCGCCCATTCGAGGAAGATGTCGGCCAGCCGAGCGCCATTGCTCACCGGGGTGTGGCGGGCCGATCGCGCCATGCGCCGGGCGGTGGCGCTGTCGCGGGTGCCACGGGCCAGCAGATCGCTGTCCTTCACCAGCCCGAGGCCGATGGCGTCGCAGCGGCCATCCCACAGGTGCAGCAGGTGCGATGCGGTGTGCAGGTTGCCGTCAGCGCCCAGGCGGCGCACCCGCAGCTTCTGGCCCAGGAAATCCAGCGCGAAGCCATGGTCCTGGCGGCTCGCGCCAAGGCTGATGCCGATGACCTTCTTCATGCGCCTGTCTCCCGTGCTGCCCTGCCAGGGCATTGTCGGAAGGCAACCCCGGCCGTGCCTTGACCGGGAACAGACGCGGCGCGTGAATCAGTTCGACTGCTTGATCAAGCGCCCGGCGGTCTGCTGGATCGGCCGGGCGTTCATCGGGTACAGGCGCGAGAAGATGTCGATCTGCGCCGCCGACACGCTGAGCGGCTGCTGCAGCACCACCCACAGCACGCCCTCGCTGCACGGCGGCGTGGTCATCGAGCCCATGAAGGTGTAGTAGCGCCGGTCGGCCGGCAGCAGTTGTGCGGGGTCGATGGTCACGCTGCGCACCGCCACCTCCTCGCCCTTTTCCAGCGGCAGGTGGTTCCACAGCGTCTGCAGCAGCGGCTGCGCGGCGCCACGCTCCAGCAGCACCGCCACGATGGCCATGCGGCCTTCGGCGTCCCGGTGCACCAGGTGCACGTCCATGTCGAAGCGCCGACCATCGATGCGCGACTCTGACGGGCGATGGAAATGGAACTGCTGCAGCTCGTAGCGGCGCCCCGCCACCTCGATGGCGTTGCCCGCCGGCACATTGATCTGCACGGTGCTGCCGGTGTCGATGATGGCAAAGCCGCCCGGCTGGTACTCGAAGCGCACCGCCTCCAGGTCCAGCGCCAGGCCATCGCGGATGTCGATCGGGCTCTGCCGCTTGCCGTTGGCGCAGGTGGTGTACTCGGGCTTCAGCCTGCCCCAGGCCTGCGGGCCGCTGGGTCCGTCATAGGCCCACGGCCCGCGCGGCGCGGGGTCGCTCACGCTGCCGCCGGCAGGCCGGCGACGCGGCGCCGTGTCGGCCACTGCGGCCGCTGCGGCCGGCGACGCCTGCGCGGCAGAGGCAGGCGCCACGCTGGCGCGCGTCAGCACGCGCCATTCACCGGACCGGGCGGCATCGACGGCCCCCCGCGGGCCCAGCACTTCGCCCAGGCGGCGCTGCAGATGGTCCAGCGAGGCTTCGGCCTTGGACGGCGCCTGCACCGCCCTGGCGGGCGAAGGTGCCGGGGCGGCGGCATCGGCTTCGGCCGGAGGCAGTGCTGCGGCCACGTCGGTGGCTGCGTCGGCGGGCGGGGCTTCCGTCGCCGCCTGCGCCGCGCTGGCGGCCAGGGCGGCACTGGCGGCCTGCGCTACCTGATCGGCCTGGGCAGCAGCGCTTGCGGCCGCCGCCTGGGCCGCGGCGCGGCGCTCGCGGGCGGCCTTGACCGCAGCGGGATCCGGCGCGCTGGGCCACAGCCAGATCAACAGGCCGGCCAGCAGGCCCAGCACCACCGCGCCGCCGCCACCGGCCAGTGCCAGCAGTTTGGCGCGCGGCATGCCAGCGGCCGGTGCGGCCTCGGGCGCAGGTTCGGCGGGTTTTTCGTCGGCCATGGGCCGGTATCGGCGCCGGGCGCGCGGCCTTGAGACCGGCCACGGGGCAGCAATGCACGCCGGATCAGGTGACCTGCGGCTTGACCCATAGCCAGGCCACGATGCCGATGCCCAGCATGCCGATCGAGGTAAAGGCCAGTGCCGGCGCCGAATGCATGACCAGCGGCGCGATCACACCGGCCACCAGGCCGTTGGCCATGCTGCCGATGAAGGCCTGCACCGAGCTGGCCATGCCACGCCGCTCGGGCACCAGGTCCAGCACCAGCAACGTCACCACCGGCACCATCAGCGCCCAGCCGAAGGAGAAGATCGACACCGTCAGCATGGCCCAGAACGGGTGCGGTGCGCCCGACAGGTTGAGCAGCACGTTGGCCACCGAGGTGGCCAGCATGATGACGAAGCCGCGGCGTATCTGGTGCTTGGGCTTGATTCGCCCGGCAAGGCGGCCGGACTGCCAGGCACCCAGCATGATGCCGGACACGCTCATGCAGAAGAACCAGAAGAACTGCGTGGGCTGCAGCCGCAGGATCTCGCCCAGCCATACCGGGGCGCTCAGCACGTAGAGGAACATGCCGTTGAAGGGGATGCCGCTGGCCAGCGCCAGCGCCAGGAAGCGGGGGCTCGAGCCCATCTGCAGGTAGCCGCGCAGCAGCGGCGCCACCTGCACGGGCTGGCGCTGCGCGGCATGCAGCGTCTCGGGCAGCTTGCGCCACACGGCCGTCCACAACAGCAGGCTCAGCACCGCCAGGAACCAGAAGATCGCATGCCAGCCCGCGGCCACGAACAGCCAGCCGCCGACCAACGGCGCCACCGCCGGCGCCACGCCGAAGTAGATGGTCACCTGCGACATCACCCGCTGCGCATCGGCCGGCGGGAACATGTCGCGGATGATGGCCCGCGACACCACCATGCCGGCCCCGGCGCTCATGCCCTGCAACGCACGGAAAAACACCAGCTGGCCGATGCTTTGCGACAGCGCGCAGCCCACCGAGGCCAGCGTGAACACGGCGATGCCCCAGAGGATCACCGGCCGGCGGCCCAGGCTGTCGGACAGCGCGCCGTGGAACAGGTTCATCGCCGCAAAGCCGAACAGGTAGGCCGACAGCGTCTGCTGCATCTGCACCGGCGTGGCGCCCAGGGACTGGGCAATGCCGGAGAAGGCCGGGATGTAGGTGTCGATCGAGAAGGGCCCCAGCATGCCCAGGCAGGCCAGCAGCACGGCCAGCGTCCAGCGCGGGCCGCGCCAGAGCAGGTGGGCGTCGGGGTTCATCGAGACAGGCGTGCCGCGTGAGGCGCGGGCAGAGGGAACTTTTGCAGTGTAAGGTGGCCCTCAACGGCATGCGGGCCGCGGCCCCGCCTGGAGAAAGCATGCTTCGCGACACCCCACCTGCCCCCACCCGCCGCACGCTGCTGCAGGCCGGCGGCGCCGCCCTGGCCATGACAGGCCTGCCCCGCCTGGCCTGGGCCCAGCCCACGGTGGCGCCGATGACAGACGGCCCCTTCTACCCGCCGCGGGCCTGGCGTGCGCAGTGGAGCGACTGGGACGCCGACCTCAGCCGGGTGCAGCGCGACGGCCGCACGCTGCAGGCACGCGGCGAGCACCTGGGCCTGGAGCTGCAGCTGGCCGACACCCAGGGCCGGCGCATCGACGGTGCCGAAGTCGAAATCTGGCAATGCGATGCCATGGCGGTGTACCACCACCCCGGCGTGCGAATGACGGCCGGCCAGTACGACGAAGGCTTCCAGGGCTTCGGCGCCACCCGGGCCGACGGCGAGGGCCGGCTGCGCTTTCGCACCATCAAGCCGGTGCCCTACCCCGGCCGCACGCCGCACATCCACATCAAGCTGCGCCACGCCAGCTTCGGAGAAGTGACCTCGCAGCTGTTCATTGCCCGCGACCCCGGCAATCCGCGCGACTTCCTGTGGCGGGCCGTGGATACGGCCGACCGGCCGATGCTGGAGATGCAGCTGCAGCCGGCGCCGGCCGACAGCGGCCTGCGCTGGCTGGCCCGGCAGACGCTGGTGCTGCCGGCCTGAACAAAGTGTGAAGCAAGCCGATAGGCCGGATTCTGTGCAGCGCCTTGCCCTTGCGGGCGCGGCGCCGTGACCGCCATTCCTCTGGGCCGTGCATCGCTGCACGGCTCGATGCCACCTACCCGCACGCTCCCCGGGCCGGATCGTCGCGTGCCTATTTGGTGTTGCTGCGCGTAGAGATTGCCCGTTTCACCCGAACTGAATCGGCTCGTCTCTGTTGCTCTGATCCTCACCTCGCGGTGGACAGCCGTTAGCTGCTACGCCGCCCTGCGCAGTCCGGACCTTCCTCCAGTGCGGCCTTTCGACCCTTGCACCAGCGGCGGTCTGGCTTGCTTCACTGTGCGATTATCGAGCTTGCCTGGCTTCGGAGCACACCCATGAAAGCGGAGAACATCCTTCAGACCATCGGCAACACGCCGCACATCCGCGTCAACCGCCTGTTCGGTGACGCGCAGGTGTGGATCAAGTCCGAGCGCGCGAACCCGGGCGGCTCCATCAAGGACCGCATTGCGCTGTCGATGATCGAGGACGCCGAACGCCGCGGCCAGCTGAAGGCCGGCGGCACCATCGTCGAGCCGACCTCGGGCAACACCGGCATCGGCCTGGCGATGGTGGCGGCCGTCAAGGGCTACAAGCTGATCCTGGTGATGCCCGACAGCATGAGCGTCGAGCGCCGCCGGCTGATGTTGGCCTACGGCGCCACCTTCGAGCTGACACCGCGCGAGAAGGGCATGAAGGGCTCGATCGCCCGCGCTGAGGAGATCGTGGCCGCCACGCCAGGCGCCTGGATGCCGCAGCAGTTCGAGAACCCTGCCAACATCGAGGTGCATGTGCGCACCACCGCCAAGGAGATCCTGGCCGACTTTCCCGAGGGGCTGGACGTGCTGATCACCGGCGTGGGCACAGGCGGCCACATCACCGGCTGCGCGCAGACGCTGAAGGCGCACTGGCCGAAGCTGAAGGTCTTTGCGGTAGAGCCGGCGGCCTCGCCGGTGATCAGCGGCGGCGCGCCCTCGCCGCACCCGATCCAGGGCATCGGTGCCGGCTTCATCCCGCGCAACCTGCACACCGCCGTGCTCGACGGCGTGATCCAGGTCGACGCCGAGGCGGCCCGCGAGATGGCGCGGCGCAGCGCCCGCGAAGAAGGTATGCTGGTGGGCATCTCCAGCGGCGCCACGCTGGCAGCCATCGCGCAGAAGCTGCCCGAGCTGCCGGCCGGCAGCCGGGTGCTGGGCTTCAACTACGACACCGGTGAGCGCTATCTCTCCATCGAGGGCTTCCTGCCGACCTGAGGCACGACGGCGCAAAGAAAGAGGGCCCCGCGTGCGGGGCCCTTCGTTTTACAGCGCAGCCGCTCAGGCCGACTGCTGCAGGCGCGCGATGCGCTCTTCCATCGGCGGGTGGCTGGAGAACAGTGCCATCAGGCCGCTTGGCCGGGCGCTGATGCCCATGGCCTGCAGCGTCTTGGGCATCTCGCCGGGGTCCAGACCGCCCAGGCGGGCCAGCGCGTTGATCATCGGCTGCTTGCGGCCCATCAGCTGCGCGGCACCGGCATCGGCGCGGAACTCGCGCTGGCGCGAGAACCAGGCGACGATGATCGCGGCCACGAAGCCCAGCAGGATGTCCATCACGATGGTGGTGATCAGGTAGCCCGGGCCGACGCCGTCGCGGTCGTTCTTCAGCACCACGCGGTCGACGAAGTAGCCAACCACGCGCGAGATGAAGACCACGAAGGTGTTCATCACGCCCTGGATCAGCGTCATCGTCACCATGTCACCGTTGGCCACGTGGGCCACCTCGTGGCCGATGACGGCCTCGACCTCCTCGCGCGTCATGCTCTGCAGCAGGCCGGTGGACACCGCCACCAGCGCCGAGTCCTTGAACGCACCCGTGGCGAAGGCGTTGGGCGGGCCCTCGTAGATGCCGACTTCGGGCATCTTCACACCCGCCTGGTCGGCAAAGCGGCGCACCGTCGACACGATCCAGACGTGGGTCGGGTCGTTCGAGTCGTTGATGATCTGCGCGCCGGTGCTGCGCTTGGCGATGAACTTGCTCATCAGCAGCGAGATGGTCGCGCCGCCGAAGCCGACGACCAGCGAGAACACCATCAGCCCGCCGACATTCAGCCCCTGGGCGTCGATGAAGCGGTTCAGGCCGAACAGGTTGATGACGATGCCCAGCACGACCATGACGGCCAGGTTGGTCATCACGAAGAGCAGGATTCGTTTCATGGGGTGGTCAGTCAGTCTGTTGCGACGGTGCGGATGATGGGGATGGGCGTGCGGATTTAAAGGCCTGAGGGCAATACGCCCAGAATGTGGAAGGTCTTTGTTCAGCCGGCGCCGGCCTTGGCCAGGCGCTTGTCGCGCAACACGAACTGGGTGCCGCGGCGGTCCAGTTCGAACAGCTGGGTGGCCTCGATCAGGTCCAGCAGCTTGCGGTAACCGTAGTTGCGCGGGTCGAAGGAGGCCTGGTTGCCGATCTGCTGGCCCACCGCGCCCAGCGCCGACCAGCCGTCTTCGCCCGCGGCGGATTCGACCGCGTTGCGCAGCAGCGTCACCAGCCGGGCGTCCTGGCGCAGTGCACCGGTGTCCAGCCGGCTGGGCGCTGCGTCGCCGTTGCCGACGCCGTTGCCGCCCTGGGTGGCGGCCTTGGGCTTGGGCTTGGCCGCCTTGGCGCCCTTGGCTTCGCGCGGCTCGTCCACGGCCACCGGCTGGCCCAGGTGCTCCAGATAAAGGAAGCGCGAGCAGGCATTGACGAAGGGCAGCGGCGTCTTCTTGGCACCGAAGCCGAAGACCTGCGCGCCCTTGGCCTTCAGGTGCATGACCAGCGGCGTGAAGTCGGCATCCGAGCTGACGATGCCGAAGGCGTCGGGCTGGTCGGTGTACAGCAGGTCCATCGCCTCGATGACCATGCCCATGTCGGTGGCGTTCTTGCCCTTGCTGTAGTCGAACTGCTGCACCGGCCGGATCGCGTATTCGTGAAGCACCGCCTCCCAGCCCTTCAGCCCGTCCTTCTTCCAGTTGCCGTAGGCGCGGCGGATGTTGGTGACACCCACCTTGGCCAGTTCGGCCAGGATCACGTCGATCTTGCTGGCGGGCGAGTTGTCGGCATCGATCAGCAGCGCGATGCGGGGTTGCTTCTCGATCATGCCCCGGCTCCATCGACCATCTGCCAGGCCAGCGTCTCGCCACCGCACAGTGGTTTCAGCGAGGTGGCGCCGAAGGGCAGCGTCTCCGGCAGCGTCCAGGGCTGGCGCTGCAGTACAACGCTTCCGCGGTTGCGCGGCAGGCCATAGAAATCGGCGCCGTGCAAGCTGGCGAAGCCTTCCAGCCTGTCCAGCGCGCCTGCGGCCTCGAAGGCCTGGGCATACAGCTCCAGCGCCGACAGCGCGGTGTAGCAGCCGGCGCAGGCGGCCGCATGCTCCTTCAGCGGCGCCGGGTGCGGCGCGCTATCGGTGCCCAGGAAGAACTTCGGCGAGCCCGAGGTGGCCGCAGCCACCAGCGCCTGGCGGTGCACTTCGCGCTTCAGCACCGGCAGACAGTAGTAGTGCGGGCGCAGGCCGCCCTGGAAGATGGCGTTGCGGTTGTAGAGCAGGTGGTGGGCGGTGATGGTCGCGGCCAGCCGCGCATCGCCTGCGGCCACGAACTGCGCCGCCTCGCGGGTGGTGATGTGCTCGAAGACGATCTTCAGTTCGGGAAAGTCGCGCCGCAGCGGCTGCAGCACCCGGTCGATGAACACCGCCTCGCGGTCGAACACGTCGATCTCGGCATCGGTGACCTCGCCATGCACCAGCAGCAGCAGGCCTTCGCGCTGCATCGCCTCCAGCGTGGGGTAGGTCTTGCGGATGTCGGTGACGCCGGCGTCGCTGTTGGTCGTGGCGCCGGCCGGATAGAGCTTCAGCGCCACGATGCCGGCCTCGCGGGCGCGGCGGATCTCGTCCGGCGGCGTCAGGTCGGTCAGGTACAGCGTCATCAGCGGCTGGAATTCGGCGCCTGCGCCTTCCTTCGGCAGAGCGTCCAGAATGCGCCGGCGGTAGTCCAGCGCCAGCGCGGTGGTCGTGACCGGCGGCTTCAGGTTCGGCATGACGATGGCCCGGCCGAACTGCCGCGCGGTGTGCGGCAGCACAGCGCGCAGCGCGTCGCCGTCACGCAGGTGCAGGTGCCAGTCGTCGGGGCGGGTGAGGGTCAGCGTTTCCATCATGCGGGATTGTCGCCGTTCTGCTGCAACTGCCACATCTGCGCATAGCGCCCGGCCTGCGCCAGCAGTTCGGCATGGGTGCCGCTTTCCACCAGCCGGCCGTGTTCCAGCACCAGGATGAGGTGCGCATCGACCACGGTGCTCAGCCGGTGCGCGATGACCAGGGCCGTCTTGCCGGCGGCGGCGCTCTTCAATTCGGCCTGGATCGCACGCTCGTTGGCCGAATCCAGCGCCGAGGTGGCCTCGTCGAAGATCAGGATCGGCGGGTTCTTCAGCAGCGTGCGCGCGATGGCCACGCGCTGCTTCTCGCCGCCCGACAGCTTGAGCCCGCGCTCGCCGACCATCGTTTCGTAGCCCTTCGGCGTGCCTGCGATGAAGTCGTGGATGTGCGCCGCCCGGGCCGCCGCCTCCACTTCGGCACGCGACGCGCCAGGCCGGCCGTAGGCGATGTTGTATTCGACCGTGTCGTTGAACAGCACCGTGTCCTGCGGCACGATGCCGATGGCCTGGCGCAGGCTGGCCTGCGTCACTTGCCGGATGTCCTGCCCGTCGATGGTGATGCGCCCGGCGCTCACGTCATAGAAGCGGAACAGCAGCCGCGCCAGCGTGGACTTGCCAGCACCCGAGGGACCGACCACCGCCACCGTCTTGCCGGCAGGGATCTCGAAGCTCAAGCCTTGCAGGATCGGCCGCGCCGCCTCGTAGCCGAAGGACACGTTCTCGAAGCGCACCGTGCCTTCGCGCACCTGCAGCGCCGGCGCGCCCGGCGCGTCGGCCACCTCGCGCTCGCGCTCCAGCAGGCCGAACATCTTGTCCAGGTCGGTCAGGCTTTGCTTGATCTCGCGGTACAGCACGCCCAGGAAGTTCAGCGGGATGTACAGCTGGATCATGAAGGCGTTGATCATCACCAGGTCGCCCAGCGTCAGCCGACCGTCGACCACGCCCTGTGTGGCCCGCCACAGCATCGCCACCAGCGCCGCCGCGATCACCAGCTGCTGGCCGGTGTTCAGCATCGACAGCGTGCTCTGGCTCTTCAGCGCTGCGCGGCGCAGGCGCTCCAGGCTCTGGTCGTAGCGGCCGGCCTCGAAATCCTCGTTGTTGAAGTACTTGACAGTCTCGTAGTTCAGTAGCGAATCGATGGCCCGGGTGTGCGCCGCCGCGTCCAGCTCGTTCATCTGCCGCCGGAACTTGGTACGCCATTCGGTCACGCCGACGGTGAAGGCCACGTAGAACACCAGCGCCGCGGCGGTGATCCAGGCGAACATCGCGTCGAACTTCCAGGCCAGCAGCGTCAGCACCATCGCCACCTCGATGAGCGTCGGCACGATGCTGTAGAGCGAGTACGACACCAGCGAATGCACCGCGCGCGTGCCGCGCTCGATGTCGCGCGTCATGCCGCCGGTCTGCCGCTCCAGGTGGAAGCGCAGGCTCAAGGCATGCAGGTGGCGGAACACCTGCAGCGAGATGCTGCGCGCCGTGCCTTCGGTGGCCTTGGCGAAGACCAGTTCGCGCAGCTCGGTGAACAGCGTGGTCGAGAAGCGCAGCCCGGCATAGGCCACCAGCAGGCCGATCGGCACCACCAGCAGCGCGGCCGGGTCGCCCGGCTTGATCGACAGGCTGTCCACCAGCTGCTTCAGCAGCAGCGGCACGCTGACGTTGGCCGCCTTGGCCGCCACCATGAAGCCCAGCGCCAGCGCCACCCGCAGTCGGTAGCGCCACAGGTAGGGCAGCAGCCGTGAGAGCGTGTGCCAGTCGCCGCCGCGGCGCGCGGTGGCTTCGGCGGTATTGGGGGCGGGCAGGGCGACTCCGGTTCGGCGCATGGGCAGGGAAAGACGGCGGGGGCGTGGAAGAATCGGGCAGCGAATTCAGCCGGAGAGCATGGCCATGGGCAACAGCACGACACCGACGCCGGGCGGCCTGGACGGCCCCCTGAGTTTGCCCGATGGCAGCGCCCTGGTGATGCGCGTAATGCCGCAGCCGGCCGACGTCAACGGCAACGGCGATGTCTTCGGCGGCTGGATCATGGCCCATGTGGACATGGCCGGCGCCATCCTGCCGGCGCGCATCGCCAAGGGCCGCATCGCCACCGTGGCGGTGAACGAGTTCATTTTCAAGCAGCCGGTGTCGATCGGCGACCTGCTCAGCTTCTATGCCCGGGTGGTGCGTGTGGGGCGCACCTCGATCACCGTGCATGTGCAGGTCTGGGCCGAACGCAACCCGGCCGATCTGAAGGTGGTCAAGGTGACGGAGGCCAGCCTGACCTATGTGGCCATCGACAGCCAGGGCCAGCCCAGGCAGGTGCCGGCCGGCTGAGACTGCGTTTTCAACGCACCCTGGCCGCCGCCAGCCCGGCAATGCCGGCGGCCAGGGCCTCGCCACAGGCGCGGTACACCGGCTCACCCGGGTGGAAACCATCATCCGCCATGGCTTCGGGACTGAGGTCCAGCGCGATCGGCACGTGGGTCACGTCGCGACGGGTGGCGGCCCAGCGCGCCATGGCGTCGTCGTGTCGGCGCGCATCCGCGCCCATTACCCGGCGCAGCGGCTGCGGCAGCAGCGGAAATCGGTGCACCGGGGGCAGCGGCGCAAACAGCACGTGGGTGATGCCACGCTCGGCCAGCAGGAAGTCGGCCAGTGCCGCACGGTGCTGCACGGCGCGCCGCGGTGGCACCAGATCGATGACATCGTTGACCCCGCTGAGCACCACCGCCACTTCGGCCCGAGGAGTGGGCTCGGCGCGCAGCAACTCGTGCACCTGGCGGGTGGTCAGGCCCGACTTCGCGTGCAGCGACCAGTAAACCGGGCGCTGCGCGTGACGGTGCAACGCCCGGCTCAGGTGACCGGCCAGGGCCTGGTCCTGGTGCGCGACACCCACGCCGGCGGCCGAGGAGTCGCCGGCGATCAGCACGCGCAGCGCCCGCCCGCCCTGCCCCACGCGGCCCTGGCGCGGCCCTTCCGCCTCGGGCAGCACCGGCGCGCGGCGGCGGGTGGCCACGGCTTGCGCCACCAGCACCGGTGCCAGCACCAGTTTCAGCGCAAGCGACACGGTGCGGCCCCGAGCGCGATCAGAACTTCGAGAAGTCCGGCTTGCGCTTCTGGAAGAAGGCCTGGAAGGCCTCCTGCGCCTCGGGGCTGCGCAAGCGGGCGGCGAAAAGCTCGCCTTCGCGGCGGATGGTCTGCTGCACGGCGTCGGCCTGCGGCGCGCGCAGCAGGCGCTTGGCCTCGCGCACGGCCCCCGGCGGCAGGTGGTTGAAGCGCTCGGCCACGCGGCGGGCGTGGTTCACCACCTCGCCGGCCGGCAGCACCGCATTGGCCAACCCCATCTCCACCGCGTCGGCGGGGCTGAAGGGGTCGCCCAGCAGCAGTTTCTCGGCCGCGCGCGCCTGACCGATGCGCTGCGGCAGCAACAGGCTGGAGGCGAATTCCGGCACCAGGCCCAGGCCGACGAAAGGCATGGCCAGGCGCGCCTCGTCGGACACATAGACCAGGTCGCAGTGCAGCAGCATCGTGGTGCCGATGCCGATGGCCGCGCCGGTGACCGCGGCCACCACCGGCTTGTCGCATTCGAGCATCGCGCGCATGAACTGCGCCACCGGCGAGGTGGTGCCGTCGCTGCCGCCGCCGGGCGGCCGCTGCACGAAATCCTCGATGTCGTTGCCCGAGGTGAAGATGCCCGGCTGGCCGGTGATCAGCAGCGCGCGCACCGTGCCGTCGGCACGCGCGGCGTCGATGGCATCGGCCATGGCCTGGTACATGGCCATGGTCAGCGCGTTCTTCTTTTCCGGCCGCGCGATCTCGAGGGTGGCCACGCCATTCAGCGTGGCGGTCTTGATGGCCATCTCAGACACGCTCGATGATGCCGGCCGCGCCCTGGCCCATGCCCACGCACATCGTCACCATGCCGTACTTCAGGTTGTGACGGCGCAGCGCATGCACCACGGTGGCCGAGCGGATGGCGCCGGTGGCGCCCAGCGGGTGGCCCAGCGCGATCGCGCCGCCCATCGGATTGACCTTGCTCTGGTCCAGGCCCAGCGTGTTGATCACCGCCAGCGACTGCGCGGCGAAGGCCTCGTTCAGCTCGATCCAGTCCAGCGCGTCCTGCGACAGGCCGGCCAGCTTCAGCGCCGCGGGGATGGCCTCGATCGGGCCGATGCCCATGATCTTCGGGTCCACGCCGCGTGCGGCAAAGCTGACGAAGCGCGCCAGCGGCTTCAGGTCGAACTGCTTGACGGCCTTCTCGCTGGCCAGGATCAGGCAGCCGGCGCCGTCGCTGGTCTGGCTGCTGTTGCCGGCGGTGACGCTGCCCTTGGCGGCGAACACCGGCTTCAGCTTCGCCAGGCCTTCCAGCGAGGTGTCCGGGCGCGGGCCTTCGTCGATGCTGACCGTGCGGGTCTTCAGCGTCGCCTCGCCAGTGGCGAGATTCGGCAGGCGATCGATCACCTCCACCGGCGTCATCTCGGCAGCGAACTCGCCGGCGGCGATGGCCTTCAGCGCGCGCTGGTGCGATTGCAGCGCAAAGGCGTCCTGCGCCTCGCGGCCGACCTTCCATTGCTGCGCCACCTTCTCGGCCGTCATGCCCATGCCGTAGGCGATGCCCAGGTTCTCGTCACGCGCGAACACTTCGGGGTTGAAGGACGGCTTGTTGCCGCCCATCGGCACCATGCTCATGCTTTCGGTGCCGCCGGCCAGCATCACGTCGGCCTCGCCGACGCGGATGCGGTCGGCCGCCATCTGCAGCGCGCTCAGGCCCGACGCGCAGAAGCGGTTGACGGTGACGCCCGCCACCGAATGCGGCAGCCCGGCCAGCACCGCGGCGGCGCGCGCCACGTTGATGCCTTGCTCGGCCTCGGGGAAGGAGCAGCCGATCACCGCGTCCTCGATGGCTTGCGGGTCAAGCGAAGGGACTTGCGACAGCGCATGGCGGATCGTGGCGATCAGCAGGTCGTCCGGGCGGGTGTTGCGGAAGTAGCCGCGGCCGGAGCGGCCGATCGGGGTGCGGGTGGCGGCGACGATGTAGGCGTCTTGAACTTGCTTGCTCATGTGTGTGCTCCGATCAGTTCCGCACCGGCTTGCCGGTGGACATCATGCCCATGATCCGTTCCTGGGTCTTCGGGTGTTCGAGCAGCGAGCAGAAGTGCTTGCGCTCGAGCGCCATCAGGTATTCCTCGTTCACCAGGCTGCCGGCATCGACGTCGCCGCCGCAGATCACGTCGGCGATCAGGCCGCTGATGTGATAGTCGTGCGCGCTGATGAAGCCGCCGTCGCGCATGTTGGCCAGCTGGCCCATGATCGTGGCCTTGGCCGAGCGGCCGGCCACCGGGAAGTTCTTGCGCACCGGCGCGCGCCAGCCCGAGTCGAACATCGCCTTGGCCTGGGCGATGGCGACGTAGAGCAGCTCGTCCTTGTGCGGCACGATCAGGTCGTCGTCGAGCAGGTAGCCGAGCTTGCGCGATTCGATCGCGCTGGTGCCCACCTTGGCCATCGCGGCGGCGGTGAAGCCCTCGCGGATGAACGGGAACAGGTCGGCGTTGGCATTGCCGGCCGCGGCCATCTCGGCCGCGCGGCGCGCGATGTAGGTCAGCCCGCCGCCGCCGGGGATCAGGCCCACGCCCACTTCCACCAGGCCGATGTAGCTTTCCATCGCGGCGACGCGCTTGGTGCAGGCCACGGCGATCTCGCAGCCGCCGCCCAGCGCCATGCCGCGCACGGCAGCCACCGTCGGCACGTTGGCATAGCGGATCGCCAGCATCGCGTCCTGCAGCTTCTTCTCTTCGGGCGCGATGGCCTTGGCGCCGCCCTTCATGAAGGTGGGCAGCATGGCCTGCAGATCGGCGCCGTAGCTGAACGGGTCGTCACCCGACCAGATCACCAGGCCCTTGTAGCCGCCTTCGGCCAGCGCGATGCCCTTCAGCAGGCCTTCGATCACGCCCGGGCCGATGGCATGCACCTTGGTCTTGATGCTGGCGATGATGACCTCGTCGTCCAGCGTCCACAGGCGCATCGACTCGTCCTCGGCCAGCGTCTTGCCGGCAGTGGCCGGGTCCAGGCGCGTGGCGCCCAGCACGTTCTCGCGGAAGTGCTGGCGCTGGTACACCGGCAGCGCCGACAGCGGCAGCGCCTTGCCCTGCGTGGGGCTCCACGAGCCTTCGGCGCTGTGCACGCCATCGCGGCCGTCGGTCACCCAGGCCGGCAGCGGCGCCTTGCACAGCGCCTTGCCGGATTCGATGTCCTCCTGGATCCACTGCGCCACCTGCTTCCAGCCGGCTTCCTGCCACAGCTCGAAGGGGCCCTGCTTGACGCCGAAGCCCCAGCGCATCGCGAAGTCGACGTCGCGCGCGCTGTCGGCGATGGTGCTCAGGTGCACGGCCGCGTAGTGGAAGCTGTTGCGGTGCAGCGCCCACAGGAACTGCGCCTGCGGGTTGCTGCTCTCGCGCAGCAGCTTCAGCCGCTCGGGCGCCGGCTTCTTCAGCATGCGCTCGACGATCGCATCGGCCTTGCCGCCCGCGGCGACGTAGCCGCCGGTGCTGGGGTCGAAGCGCTGGATGTCCTTGCCCACCTTCTTGTAGAAGCCGGCGCCGGTCTTCTGGCCCAGCGCGCCGGCGGCCAGCAGCTTAGCCAGGTCATCCGGCGTGGCGAAGCTGGCATAGAACGGGTCGGTCTCCGCCGACAGCGTGTCCTGCAGCGTCTTGATCACATGGGCCATCGTGTCCAGGCCCACCACGTCGGCAGTGCGGAAGGTGCCGCTCGAAGCACGGCCCAGCTTCTTGCCGGTGAGGTCGTCCACCACGTCGTAGCTCAGGCCCGCCTTGCGGGCCTCGAGCATCGTCGCCAGCATGCCGGCGATGCCCACGCGGTTGGCGATGAAGTTCGGCGTGTCCTTGGCGCGCACCACGTTCTTGCCCAGGCCGCTGGTGACGAAGGCTTCCAGCTGGTCCAGCACCTCGGGCTTGGTGCTCGGCGTGGGGATCAGTTCCACCAGCGCCATGTAGCGCGGCGGGTTGAAGAAGTGGATGCCGCAGAAGCGCGCACGCATCTCTTCGGGAATGGCCTCGCTCAGCTTCGTGATCGACAGGCCCGAGGTGTTGCTGGCCAGGATGGCATGCGGCGCCACGTGCGGCGCGATCTTCCTGTACAGGTCCAGCTTCCAGTCCATGCGCTCGGCGATCGCCTCGATCACCAGGTCGCAGCCGGCCAGCAACTCCAGGTGCTCCTCGTAGTTGGCGGGCTGGATCAGCGCGGCACCTTCGGGCACGCCCAGCGGCGCGGGCTTCAGCTTCTTCAGGCCTTCGATGGCCTTCAGCGCGATGCCGGACTTGGGGCCTTCCTTGGCGGCCAGGTCGAACAGCACCACCGGCACGCGGCAATTCACCAGGTGGGCGGCGATCTGCGCACCCATCACGCCGGCGCCGAGCACGGCCACCTTGCGCACATTGAAACGACTCATGGATTCACTCCAGCTGAAAACGCAAAAGGCCCGGCAAGGCCGGGCCGACGAAACACCTACTCCACGCGCAACCAGGTCTGGGTGCGGCCCAGCATCGGCGTGCCGATGTAGCCGCGCACGTCAAGCTTCTTGCCGCCGTCCGCCAGCTTCAGCAGCACCTTGTAGATCTTGCCGTTGTTCGGGTCGAGGATGTCGCCGCCGACCCAGGTGGCCTTGTCGCTGGTATCGGGCTTGATGCCGCGCAGGATGGTCATGCCCTGCACCGGCTGGCCCTTGCGCTCGTCGGTGCACTCGGTGCACTTGGCGTCGGGCTTGTCGGTCAGGATCTTCTCGACCTTGCCGGTCAGCACGCCGCCGTTGTCGGTGATGCGCACCAGCGACTTCTCGGCCTTGGTGTCGTCGTCGATGGTCTTCCACAGGCCTGCGGGCGTGCCCTGGGCCCAGACCGTACCGACGGCACCAAGCAGCAGGGCAGCGAACAGTTTCTTCATGGCGTGTCTCCTTCCTTCAGGGGTGTTGCGGGCTCAGAACAGCGCTTCTTCCATGGCCATCAGCGGCGCCATGCCGGCCCGGGCGCTGCGGATCAGGCCGGCCGTCTCGGGCAGCAGTTTGGCAAAGTAGAAGCGCGCCGTGTGCAGCTTGGCGGTGTAGAACGGGTCGCCTGAGTCCTGCTTGGCCAGCGCGATCTTCGCCATGCGCGCCCAGAAGTAGGCAAACACCAGGTGGCCGCAGACGCGCAGGTAGTCGGTGGCGGCGGCGCCCACCTCGTCGGCATTGCCCATGGCCTTCATGCCGAGTTCCATGCTCAGCTTGGTGACCTTCTCACCCAGGTCGGCCAGCGGGTTGACGAATTCCTGCATCGCCTCGTCGGTGCCCTCTTCTTCCACGAACTCAGTCACCATCGCGCCGAACTTGCGCATCTTGGCGCCGTTGTCGGCCAGCACCTTGCGGCCCAGGAAGTCCAGCGCCTGGATGGTGTTGGTGCCCTCGTAGATCATGTTGATGCGGGCATCGCGCACGAACTGCTCCATGCCCCATTCCTTGATGTAGCCGTGGCCGCCGAAGACCTGCAGGCAGCCCGAGGTGGCCAGCCAGCCGTTGTCCGTGAGGAAGGCCTTGACGATCGGCGTCAGCAGCGCCACCAGGTCGGCCGCGTCCTTGCGCTCGTCCTCGTCGTCCGAGGCATGCTCCTTGTCGAGCAGCAGCGCGCAGTACATGGCCAGCGCACGGCCGCCTTCGGCATAGGCGCGCGCGGTCAGCAGCATCTTGCGCACGTCGGGGTGCACGATGATCGGGTCGGCCGGCTTGTCGGCCGCCTTCGGGCCCGACAACGCGCGCATCTGGATGCGGTCCTTGGCATAGGCCACCGCGTTCTGGTAGGCCACCTCGGTCAGCCCCAGCGACTGGTTGCCCACCCCCAGGCGCGCGGCGTTCATCATCACGAACATCGCGTTCAGCCCCTTGTTGGGCTGGCCCACCAGCGTGCCGACGGCGCCGTCCAGCACCATCTGGCAGGTGGCGCTGCCGTGGATGCCCATCTTGTGCTCCAGGCCGCTGCAGAAGATGCCATTGCGCTCGCCGATCTTGCCGTCGGCGCCGACCTTGAACTTGGGCACGACGAACAGCGAGATGCCCTTGCTGCCGGCCGGCGCGTCCGGCAGGCGGGCCAGCACCAGGTGCACGATGTTGTCGGCCAGGTCGTGCTCGCCGGCACTGATGAAGATCTTCTGGCCGGTAATCTTGTAGCTGCCGTCCGGCTGTGGCTCGGCCTTGGTGCGCAGCAGGCCCAGGTCGGTGCCGCACTGCGGCTCGGTCAGGCACATGGTGCCCGACCATTCGCCCTTGGCCAGCTTGGGTAGGAACAGCGCCTTCTGCTCGGCCGTGCCGTGCTCGTGCAGGCAGGCATAGGCACCGTGCGACAGGCCGGGGTACATGGTCCAGGCCTGGTTCGCCGAGTTCAGCATCTCGAAGAAGCACTGGTTCAGCAGCACCGGCAGGCCCTGGCCGCCATAGGCCGGATCGCACACCATCGACGGCCAGCCGCCTTCGACGTAGGCCGCATAGGCGTCCTTGAAACCGTCCGGCGTGCGCACCGCATGCGTGGCCTGGTCCAGCTTGCAGCCCTGAGTGTCGCCACTGATGTTCAGTGGGAAGATCACCTGCGCAGCGAACTTGCCGCCTTCTTCGAGCACCGAGTTCAGCGTGTCGGCATCGACATCCTTGTGCCGCGGCATCATCTTCAGCTCGTCGACGGCGTTCAGCAGCTCGTGCATGACGAATTGCATGTCGCGCAGGGGCGGGTTGTACTGGGGCATCTTCAGGCTCCTGGAAAAAACGGGTTCAGGGACGCGTCCGGCGCGTCGGCGCGCCTTCGGCAAGGTAGTGGCCGACCAGGCGCTCGAAGGCCACCCGGGCGCGCTGCGTGGCACCCGGCAGGCGCAGCAGGCGCGCGTCGTGGTGCAGCGCAAGGATCAACCCGTGGATCTCGAACAGCATCTGCTGGGCATCGGTGTCGGGGCGCAACTGGCCGTCTTCGATCGCGATGCGGATCGCGCGTTCCAGCGCCTCGTGCCAGGCCCGCACCATGCCCACCAGCGCGTCCCGCACCGGGCCGGGCCGATCGTCGAACTCGACTGCGCCGCTGATGTAGATGCAGCCGGAATCAACCTCCACCGATACGCGCCGCAACCAGTGCTCGAAGAGCGCGCGCAGTCGCGGCACGCCGCGCGGCTCGCGCATCGCCGGAAAGAACACCTCTTCCTCGAAACGGCGGTGGTATTCGCGGATAACGGCGATCTGCAGTTCCTCGCGCGAGCCGAAGTGGGCGAACACGCCCGACTTGCTCATCTGCGCCACCTCGGCCAGCGCGCCGATGGACAGGCCTTCCAGGCCCATCTGCGAGGCCAGACCCAGCGCCGATTCGAGGATGGCGGCGCGCGTCTGGCGGCCCTTCTGCAAGGGCCTGCCTGCTGCGGAATCCTGTGAAGTGCGTAGCGGCGGCGTGGCTGACACGGGTCGATCGGCGGGTCACCGAAGGAAACGAACGATCGTGCTATTTTGCAGGTTCCACCCGGAAAGTGGTCCGCTTGACCCGTGAATTTCTAGGGTCTGCCTCCTAGAAGCCGCCGCCGCAGCACTGCGCTTCAGTGGAAACCCTGAGCCGCACTGCAGCAAGCTTTGTCCAGCGGCCGCAACGGCAAAACCGGGGCGCGATTGGGCGGCGCTAGCGGATTCGTTTACTCTTCGCCTTCATGGACGTTCTTCAGCTCGATGTTTCGGGTCGTCCTCAGGCCTGGATCTCCCCTCGCGAGGCGGCGGTGCTGTATGCCACCGACGCAGTGGCCTGGACGCTGGGCGACACTTTCCACGTGCTGCGTGGCGGCATCCAGCGCACCAGCGGTCTGCAGTCGCGCATCGAACTGCATCCGATCATCGCGGTGCGCGGCGCGATCCCTTCGCGTGCCTGGCGGCAGGCCCCGGCGCTCAGCAACCCGAAGCTGTTCAACCGCGATCGCCACGTCTGTGCCTACTGCGGGGGCCGTTTCCACTTCGACGAGCTGACGCGCGAGCACATCACGCCGGTGTCTCGCGGCGGTGCAGACAGCTGGATGAACTGCATCACCGCCTGCCGCGCCTGCAACGGCCGAAAGGGCAACCGCCTGCCCGAAGAGGCGCGCATGAGCCTGCTGTACCTGCCCTACGTGCCCAGCCTGCACGAAGACATGATCTTGCGCGGCCGGCGCATCCTGGCCGACCAGATGGATTTCTTGCTGGCCAGCGTGCCGCGCAGCAGCCGGCTGCACGGCTGAGCCAACAGCCCGGGCCGGTCAGGCCGGCGCAACCACGCCCACCGGTGGCGGCGTGCCCGGCGGTGGCATGGCCGGTGCCCGCGGCGGCGGCAGGTAGCCCGGCGGCGGGGGCGGCAGGGCCGGTGCAGCGCGGTACGCCGGGGCGGCGCCCGGCATCTGGTTGCCTCGCAGCACCATGCACTGCGCATAGGCCTGGTCGTAGCGCTGCTGCAGGCCAGCATTGGCGGCCTGCGAGCCGCTGCCGCCGACCACGCCGCCATAGGCCAGCCCGGCGCCCGCACCCCAGGCCGCCGACTGCGCGGCCGGGTTGCCGTAGTAGCCCCAGCCGCCGTAGCTGCCATAGCCCACCAACGCGCCGATGGCCGCGCCGATGGCGGTGCCCACCAGCGCAGTCGCGGCGGCCTGGTTGTTGGCGGCGTCCACCGCCGGCGCCACCTGGGTCTGCGCCTGCTGCTGGCAGGCCGCCAGGTCGGCCTGGAACTGGGCGTTGTTCTTCTGCACGCCGGGCAGCACCAGCACGCTTGGGCCGGTGGGGGCCACTGCGCAGCCGCCGAGGGCCAGCGCGGCGGCGGTGGCCGCGACCGCGCGCCAGGGAAGCGGCCGGCTCATGGCGCCAGCTGCGGCGGCTGCGTGCTGCTGCCCGGCACCTGGGGCACCACCTTCATCCAGCCCTGGCTGCATTGCTGCACATAAGGGAAGTAGCCGGCCGGCTGCGGGCAGTAGTACCAGAAGCTGCTGGCCGGAGGCTCGGGCGCCGGCTGAGGCGCGACGACGATCGGCGCCACCGGCGGCGCGGCCACCACGATCGGCGCCACGGCCAGCGGCGCCGGATAGGCCCAGCCGCCCCAGTAGGGTGCAGGCGCACCCACATAGAAGCCGGCGCGCGGCCCCCAGTAGCCGCCACGCCAGCCCGCACCCCAACCCCAGCCGGGATAAACCGGGCGCACGACGGGCGCCACTGGCACCACCGGATAGGCACCGGACGGCCGCCAGCCGCCCGGCGGCGGGCCAGCCTGCGCCGCGGTGGCCATCAGGGCCAGCAACAGGCCGGGCAGGATCGGGTTCATGCAAGCTCCTCGGCAGAAACGGGCCGGCTGCCGACATCACTGGCAGCCTGTGCCCTGCTCAACGCGGCAGGGCCGGCCGTGGAGGACAGGGCAGCTCCCTACTCCTTCGGCCGGCCGAAGGTCATCACCTGCAGGATGTTGCTGTAGTCGTCGGTCCAGGTCCGTGCCCCCGCCAGGTCGGGCATCGGCCGCGTGGCTTCCTGGATCAGCGGCAGGTCCAGCACCCGGCGGTCGGTGGACAGCAGGATCCAGTCGGACACCGCGGTGCCCAGGTCGTTGGCATCGCCGGCATCGGGCACGAAGGCGAGCTGCAGGCCCAGCTCCTGGGCAATGCGGCCGACCACCGGCCGCAGGTCCAGGTGGCTGTTGCTGACGTGCAGCGCGATCGCGCCACCAGGCTTCAGCCGCTGCAGGTACAGCGCCACCGCCTCGCGGGTGAGCAGGTGCACCGGGATCGCGTCGCCGGAGAAGGCATCGACCACCAGTACGTCGAAGCGCCGGTCGGCATCGGCCTGCAGCAGCAGGCGGCCGTCGCCGACGGCCACCTCCACCTGGGCCGGCGTGTCGCCCAGGAAGGTGAAGTGCTGCCGGGCGGCGCGCACCATCGATTCGTCGATCTCGTAGAAGCGGTAGCGGTCGCCGGCCTTGCCGTAGGCGGCGATGGTGCCGGCGCCCAGGCCGATGGCGCCCACCTCGATCGGCCGGTCGGCCAGGCTGCGCAGCAGCCGGCCGACGCCGGAGTTGGCGGTGTAGTAGCTGGTCGGCTGGCGGCGCCGCTCGGGCCCCATGAACTGCTGGCCATGCAGCACCCGGCCATGCACCAGCGCCAGCTCGTGATGCTGCGGGTCATCGCGGCTGTATTCGCGCACCCGCACCACGCCATAGAAGTTGCGGCTCATCTCGGCGACTTCGGCCAAGGTCTCGCGCACGCGCATGCCGCCGATCACCGCCGTGCCCGCCAGCACCGCCAGCGCCGCCACGGGCCACAGCAGGGCCAGCCGGCGTGCGCGCAGTGGCTCGGCCGCCGTGACGCCCCACGCCGCGATGGCCCGCCACAGCACCGCCGCGGCCACTAGCACCAGGCCGATCTCCACCTCGAAATAACCCTGCAGCAGCGCCGGCGCACCCAGCGCCACCACCGCGCCGCCCACCACGCCGCCGGCCGACACCGACAGGTAGAACTGCGTCAGCCGGGAGGCCGCCGGCCGGCTGCGCGCCAGCTCACCATGGCAGAACATGCACACCACGAACAGGCCCAGCAGGAAGGTGGCGATGTGCCAGGCGATGTTCGGCACCTGGCGCTCCTTCCACAGCAGTACGGCCATCACCGCCAGCGCCAGCAGCGTGGCCGCGCGGTACAGGCGCGGCGGGTACCAGCGGTCGCTGTCGAAGCTGAGCGTGAAGCTCAGCAGGTAGATCACCAGCGGCAGCACCCACATCATCGGAAAGGACGGGATGTTCTGCGTCAGGTGGTTGGTCAGCGCCACCAGCACGTAGCTGCCCAGCGCAGCCAGCACGAACCACCCCAGAACCTGCCGCCCGCTGGGGGCCGGATCGTGCTGCGCACGGTCGGTGCGCGGTGGCGCCGTGGCCGGCCGGCGCAGGCCGATGACGCACAGCGCCAGCACATAGGCCGCATAGCCGGCCGACCAGGCGCGGCCCTGCAGCGCGGTGCTGAGCCAGGGCTCGATCAGCCACGGGTAGGCCAGCAGCGCGGCCAGCGAGGCCGCGTTCGACACCGCGAACAGCCGGTACGGATTGGCGCCGGGCCGTGCCGCGGCGATCCAGGCCTGCAGCAGCGGGCTGGTCATCGCCAGCAGCGTGAAGGGCAGGCCGATGGTCAGCAGCAGCAGCAGCAGGATCTGCGCGGCCGGCGCCAGGCCCTCGGCGCCCGGCCAGGCGCGCACCGGCACGATCGGCAGCAGCGCCAGGCTGGCCAGCAGCAGGCCAACGTGCAGCCAGCGCGCCGGCTTGCGATGGTCGTGCGACACCAGCCAATGCGCCAGCGCATAGCCCAGAAGCAGCGCCGCCTGGAAGAACACCAGGCAGGTGGCCCAGACCGCGACGCTGCCGCCGAAGGTCGGCAGGATCAGCTTGGCGATGATCGGCTGGACCAGGAACAGCAGGAAGGCGCTGAGGAAGACGGTCAGCCCGCTCAACAGCATGGCGGGGGGCCGGCGCGGCGGCCAGGGCGGCAGAAAGGCATCCGCCGCATGCTAAGCGAGCAGCGCCTGCAGCTGCGGCAGCGCGTCGGCCTCGTGCAGGGGCTTGTCATGGCGGATGCGCAGCATGCGCGGGAAGCGCACTGCGATGCCGCTCTTGTGGCGTGGGCTGCGGTTCACGCCCTCGAAGCCCAGCTCGAAGACCAGCGTCGGCTTGACGCTGCGCACCGGGCCGAACTTCTCAAGCGTGGTGGCGCGGATCACCCGGTCGACCTGGGCGAATTCGGCATCGCTCAAGCCCGAATAGGCCTTCGCGAAGGGCACCAGCTGCAGCGCGCCGGGCTGCGGCGGCTCGCGCCGCGCGATGGCCTCGACCACGGCCTGCGCCTCGGCGGCATCGCGGGGCGGCCGGTTCCACACCGCGAAGCTGTAGTCGGTGTAGACGCTGGCGCGGCGGCCGTGGCCAGCCTGCGCGTAGATCAGCACGCAGTCGATGGTCAGCGGCTCGATCTTCCACTTCCACCACACGCCTTCGGACTTGGTGCGGCCGGTGCCGTAGGCCGCATCGCGGGCCTTCAGCATCAGGCCTTCGACACCGCGCGCGCGGGCCGTGGCCCGCTGGACGGCCAGTGCCGGCCAGTCGTCGGCCTGCAGCAGCGGCGACAGCGGCAGCCCGCATGCGGCGCACAGCGCCTCCAGCCCGGCGCGGCGTTCGTGCAGAGGCCGGGCGCGCTGGTCCTGGCCCTGCGCTTCCAGCAGGTCATAGGCCAGGAAGGCCACCGGCGCCTCGGCCAGCAGCTTCTTGCTCAGCGTCTTGCGGCCGATGCGCTGCTGCAGTTGCTGGAAGGGCCCCGGCGCACCATCGCGCCAGACCAGGATCTCGCCGTCGAGCACGGTACCCGGTGGCACACGGGCGGCGGCCGCCACCACCTCGGGGAAGCGCTCGGTCACCAGCTCTTCGCCGCGCGACCAGATCCAGCAACCGTCGCCGCGGCGCACCAGCTGGGCACGGATGCCGTCGTACTTCCATTCGGCCAGCCAGTCGGCCGGCGCGCCCAGACGCTGCGCCAGTGGCGTGCCGTCGTCGGGCAGCGCATGGGCCAGGAAGAAGGGATAGGGCTGCCCGGCCTCGGCCGGCGCGGCGGCATCGTGCAGCGCACGGAAGCGCTCGGCCGTGGGCAGCGTGCGTGCGTCGGTGTAGCCCATCAGCCGCTGAGCCACCAGTTTGGCGTCCAGGCCGAAGGCCTCGGCCAGCGCGCGCTGCACCAGCAGCTTGCTGACACCGACGCGAAAACCCCCGCCGATCAGCTTGGTCAACAGGAAGCGGCGCGGCGCATCGAGCTCGTCCCACCAGCCGACCAGCGCGGCGGCCTGCGCGTCGGGCGGCTGGCCGCGCAGCGGCAGCAGGCGCTGCGTCATCCACTCGGCCAGGCCCACCGCACTGTCGCGCTGCGGCGGCGGCAGCACATGGGCGATGGTCTCGGCCAGGTCGCCGACGGTCTGGTAGCTTTCCTCGAACAGCCAGTCGGGCAGCCCGGCCGCGCGGCAGGCGGTGGCGCGCAGCAGCGCGGTGGGCACCGTCTGCCGTGGCTTGCCGCCGGCCAGGAAGTACACCGCCCAGGCGGCGTCGGCTTCGTCGGCCTGCTCGAAGTAGCGGCGCAGCGCCGCCACCTTGTCCAGCGTGGCCGTGCTGGCATCGAGCGCGGCATACAGCGCCGCGTAATCCTTCATCGCGGCCCTGCCGGCAGACGCCTCAGACGCGTTCGATCGGCTGGCCGCTGGCAGGCAGCCGGTAGGCCTTGTTGACGCGCTCCCAGGTGGCCTGGCGCTCGGCCTCGACGAAGGCGCGCAGCTCCTTCAGCTGGAAGTCGCGCAGACCGGTCTCGTGCAGCAGCACGGCCTCGCCGATCAGGCCCCAGTCGATGTCGTGCTCGGCCAGCCACAGCTCGGCCTCGGGCGGCAGGTACTTCAGCAGCTCGGCACCGGCGTCGTCGGGCTGCACCGGGCTGAGCAGCGCGCGCAGCGGCCAGCGGTCGAGGAAGGGCGTGGTCATGTTCTGCGGCGCCCACAGCGCCAGCAGCACATGCGGCGGGTAGGTGTCGACCACCGGCCCCTGCGGCGTGCTGATCACCCGCGCCACCGAATCGAACACCGGCTTGACTGCGCCCACCCATGCACCCGGCTTCCAGGCCGCCAGCACGCGCACCGGGCCGGTCTTGCGCACGCTGGTGGTGATGGCACCGGGCTGCCAGTCGGAATCGGTCGGCGAAAGCTCGGCCGCCTGGGTGACAAAGTCGGAGGGCTTCCACACCGCATCGACGTCGGTGACGTCGGTGGTGTCCCACTTGCTGTAGCGGGTGGACACCTTCAGGTTCAGGCCCTCGGGAAGGCCCGCGTCCTCGGACTCGCCTTTAGGCGCGGCACGGCGCGGCTGCAATTCGTCGACACGCGGCAGCGGCTTGTCGGCGCGGGCCGCGCCCGGCGGTGCATCCGGCCGCCAGCCATCGAGCACGCGGGTCGGGTCCACATCGGCGCCGCGGCCAGCGCCCGGCACCCAGCCGTCGAGCACGCGGGTCAGGTCTTCGTCGCTTGGCTTGCTGCTCATCGGGCCATTGTCGCGCGATGCGCGCGGCCCGCCAACGCCGCGCCGGGCGGCCCGGCATGAACTATTCGGGTGTTTCCGCTTCGTCGGCCGGCCGCGGCTTGACGATCAGCACCGGCACCGGCGCGGCGTGCAGCACCTCGTGCGACACCGAGCCGAGCATGGCGCTGCGCAGCATGCCCATGCCGCGCGCGCCCATCACCACCATGTCGCAGCCGAAGTTCTCCAGGATGTCGATCAAGGTGTGCGCCGGGTCGCCCTTGGCCACCTCCAGCTCGTAGGGCACCTCGGCCTGCTCGACCAGCGTGCGGGCCGGCTCCAGCAGGTGCAGCCCGGCACGGGCGCTGACCTGCTCGATGACCTCTGGGTCGTGGGCCAGCAGCATCTCGTACAGCGTGGCCGGCTCCTGCACATTGGCCAGCACCACGCTGGCCTGCAGGCCCTCGCGCACCAGCTGCAGCGCATGGCGCACGGCCTCCAGCGAGGCTTCGGAGCCGTCGACCGGCAGCAGGATCTTCATCGGCATGCAGCAACTCCTGGATACAGCGAAGGCCTTAGGATCGGCCCACCCCTTGTCGGCCGATGATGCCTTGCCGTCTGGGGGCCGGCCTTGAGCGCGCGCAACCTGGACACCCTCCTGCATCCGGCCTCGGTGGTGGTGGTCGGTGCATCGGCGCGCCCTGGCAGCCTGGGCTCCACGGTCTGGCACAACCTGCGGGCCGGACCCTACCGCGGGCCGGTGTACGCGGTCAATCCGAAACACCGGCGGCTGGATGGTCAGACGGTGTATGCGCAGGTGGCCGATCTGCCGGCGACGCCTGACCTGGCCGTGGTGTGCACGCCCGCTGCAGCCGTGCCAGGTGTCATCGACGCGCTGGGCCAACGCGGCACTCGCGCCGCCGTGCTGCTGGGCCATGCGCCAGATGACACGATGCGCCAGGCGCTGCAGGCCCATGCGCGGCACCACCGCATCAGCTTGCTGGGGCCCGGCAGCGTGGGCTTCCTGTCGCCGCACCTGGGCTTGAACGCGAGCCTGGCGCACAGCGATGCCAGCGCCGGTGAGCTGGCCTTCGTCTCGCAGTCCGGCTCGCTGGTCAGCGCAATGCTCGACTGGGCGCGCGCGCGTTCGATCGGCTTCTCGCACGTGGTCTCGCTCGGCCGGCATGCCGGCGTCGATGCCGCCGATCTGCTGGACCTGCTGGCCAGCGATGCGCGCACGCGCTCGATCCTGCTGTACATCGAGGCCATCGACGCGCCGCGTCGCTTTCTGTCCGCCGCCCGCGCAGCAGCCCGCAACAAGCCGGTGATCGTGGTGCGCGCCGGCCGCTCGGCAGCGGGAGGCAGCGACCGGGTCTACGACGCGGCGCTGGCCCGTGCGGGCATGCTGCGCGTGGGCACGCTGCAGCAGCTGTTTCTGGCGGCCGAGACGCTGGCGCGCTTCCGTGGCAACCAGAGCGAGCAGTTGGTCATCGTCAGCAACGGCAGCGGTGCCGCGGCCCTGGCGGCCGATGCCGCCGCGCAGGCCGGCCTGGCGCTGTGCGCATTGCAGGCGCATACGTTGCGGACACTGCAAGGCAGCCTGGTGCGCCCGGCAACGGCCGGTACACCGCTGCAACTGCCGGGCGATGCCCCGCCGGAGACCTACGCGCAGGTGCTGCAGACACTGCTGGACGACCCGGCCGCGCCGGCCGTGCTGCTGGTGCATGCGCCGACCGCGGCGGTGGCCAGTGCCGCGGTCGCCCGAGCGCTGCTGCCGCTGGCCCGGGCCACCCCGCCGCGTCTGCTGGGCTGCTGGCTGGGGCATGCGGCCGTGGCCGAGGCGCGGCGCGTGTTCCAGCAGGCCGGCATCGCCAGCTACAGCACACCCGAAGAGGCGGTGGATGCGTTCTCGATGCTGGTGGCCTACCGGCGCAACCAGGCGCAGCTGCTCGAGGCACCGCCAAGCCGAAGCGACGACGTGCCCGCCGATGCCATGGCCGCGCGCATGCGGGTGCAGCAAGCGCTGGGCGCCGGCCACACGCTGCTGGAAGGCGATGCCGCGGCAAGCTTGCTGGCTGGCTACGGCATTGCCGTGCAGCCGGCGCGCCGGGTGCTGCCCGAGCCCTATGCCGCGGCCAGTGCAGCGGAGAAGTGCGGCTATCCGGTGACGCTTTCGCTGCAGGCCGAGGGCCTGGCCGCCGCCGCGGCGGCCGAGTTCTGCCGGGCCGACCTGCGCACGGCCGTGCAGGTGCGCGATGCCGCACGGCGCATGCTGACGGCACTGCAGCGGCACCCGAGCGGCGCGGTGGCGAACGGTTTCAGCGTCGAGCCGACGGCGCAGCCGCTGCATGCACGGCAGCTGGCGGTGGCCGCGCGCATCGATCCGCTGTTCGGGCCGGTGATCCTGCTGGGCGGCAGCGACGAAACGCTGGAAGGGCGCGCTGCCGTGGCGCTGCCACCGCTGAATGCGCCGCTGGCGCAGGCGCTGATCGCGCGCAGCCCGGTGGCCACGCTGCTGGCAGCGCAGCCGCAGCGGCCAGCCGTCGACGCGGCGGCGCTGCAGCGCGTGCTGGTGGGACTGTCGCAGTTGCTGATCGACGTGTCGCAGGTGGCCGCGGTGGCGCTGGAGCCGCTGCTGGTGGGCAGCAACGGTGCACTGGCGCGTCAGGCTCGGGTGCAGCTCAGCGTGGCGGCACCGGCCGGCGCGCTGAACTTCGCGATCCGGCCCTACCCCTCGCACTTGGTGGAGTCGCTTCAATGGCGCGACCGGCTGCTGACGCTGCGGCCGATAAGACCGGAGGACGAGGCGCAGCACCTGGACTTTCTGGGCCGGCTGGACCCGGCGGACATCCGCATGCGGGTGTTCCATTCGCGGCGCAGCATTGCCCGCAGCGAACTGGCCCGCTTGACGCAGATCGATTACGCCCGCGAGATGGCCATCATGGCCGTGGACTGCGACCCCGACGGCAAGGAGCAGACGCTGGGCGTGGTGCGCGCGATTGCCGATGCCGACAACGACAGCGCCGAGTTCGGCTTGGTGGTGCGCTCCGACCTGAAGGGCTGGGGGCTGGGCCAGTTGCTGATGCAGCGCATCATCGACTACCAGCGCGCCCACGGCACACGCCGCCTGGTGGCCACGGTGCTGGCCGAAAACACGCGCATGCTCGAACTGGCGCGGCGCCTGGGCTTTCGCCAGCAGGCCAGCGATCAGGGCGAAGGGGTGCTGGCGGTCGAGCTGGTGCTGCAGTCTGGATCCCACTGACGCGCCAGACGCGAGCGGTGGGCGATCACCTCACGAATCCAAAGAGCGTGCCAAGCAGTCGGTCCGACGAAACCGCCGGTCTCGCCGGCGGATCAACACGAGCCGGCTCCGCATGGGCAGTACGGCCAGTCCTAGCAGGAACAACGCGACAGTTCCCACTTCTGGAATTGGCGGCGTCGGTGGCCAGTCACGCGAGTGACCGATTGCATACATCCACAAGGCAAACTCGCCGCTCCAGACGTCGCTTGACTGATTTCTCGCCATGAACTCAAAGCTCACCTGTTGGTCGTCTGACCCAGTCATCGGACCTGAAAGGAACGACCCTTCGTCGGCGGCATAGTTCGCCGATCTAGATCCGATCCGGAACGAGCCAATCGATGGACTGTGCCAATTCAGCATGTCCATAACCATGTAGGCAATGGCCTGCTCTTGCCGAGCGTCGCCTGGATTGATCTGTGTGCGCAATTCGATATCGCCCGTGATCCGCAAGGAAGTGCGCGGTGAAAGCTTGACGTGATAAACCCAAGTCGGCGGCGGACATTGAATGAAGAAGCAGCCAGGAGGCCTGATCGGAGTCAGGTTGAACATGGTGAAACTGGAATGGAAGTGTCCAGTAGTGCCTCCTTCGACCAGCCCCGACACCGAAGCCACACCAGCTGCCGCAGCAGATTGCGCCGTGACGCCAGCGATTGAACTGGTAAGCAAATACTCCGCGGAAAAGCCAGTAAGCGGCCCTGTGCTCTGCCTCCATCCATCGATGTTTGCCTCCCCCTGTAACCCAGGTTCGGGCAGGATCAAACTGGGTGAAATGCCGTCGCCCACGTCCAGATCGACAAGCTCGAAGGACAGGTTGGACAACCTGCTCTGAGCTGAAACGACTGCCATCGCTGAGAACGACAAAGTGATCAGTGGCAGTGCCAGAACCCGCAGTACAAGTCTGTGCATGCTTTCAACCCATTCGCTGTTCGATTGAAATCGTCGGGAAGTCGGAATCGCAGCGGAAGGTTCCGAAACCCGGGACCTTGCTCATGCGCTTGATCCACACCTGTAGATGACTGCTCATCGACCTTCCTGGCCACCAGAAAACCGTGAGCGATGTCGGCATTCGAACTAAGGCCCTGTTATTGCGTCGACTGTATTTGATCGCAGCGCGCGCTCAGTTGCTCGCTGTGGACTGAGCTTCCACCAGTCCCGTCCGGTTCACCGCCTCGTCGCCGAACTCGGTGCGGAAGGAGCCGGCCTGCAGACCCTGCTCGCGCAGCCAGCGCACCATCACCGCCTCGTAGCCGTGGGTGACGATGACCCGGCTGGCGCCGGTGGCGCGGATGGCCGCCTGCAGCCCCGGCCAGTCGGCGTGGTCGCTGAGCACGAAGCCGCGGTCCACGCCCTGCCGGCGCCGCGCGCCGCGCAGCTGCATCCAGCCGCTGGCGAAGGCATCGCTGAAGTCGCCCAGCCGCCGTGCCCAGGCGCTGCCGTGGGTGGCCGGCGGCGCTACCACCAGCGCGCGCGCAAGGTCCTGGCGGGCGCCGCCCTCGGCCAGCGGCTGCGCAGGCGCCAGTGCCACGCCGGCTTCGCGGTAGACGCGGTTCAAGGCCTCCACCGCGCCGTGCACCCGCACCGGGCCGATCGAGGCGTCCACGCCGGCCAGCAGGCGCTGCGCCTTGCCCAGGCTGTAGGCCAGCACGAGGCTGGGCCGCCCCGCGTCGGCATTGCGCTGCCACCAGGCATTCAGCTCGGCCAGCACCTCGGCCTGCGGCCGCCAGCGATAGACGGGCAGGCCGAAGGTGGATTCGGTGATGAAGCAGTGGCAGCGCACTGGCTCGAAGGGGCTGCAGGTGGGGTTGTGGTCACCGCTGCCGCTGACGAAATAGTCCCCCGAGGCCACCCACACCTGGCCGCGATGTTCCAGCCGCACCTGGGCCGAGCCCAGCACATGGCCGGCAGGATGCAGGCTGAGCCGCACGCCCTGCAGGTCGAGGCGCTCACCCCAGCCCAGCGCCTGCAGGCTGACCGGGCCAAGGCGCGCGCGCAGCAGGCCGGCGCCTTCGGCACTGCAAAGGTAGTGGCGATGGCCGGCGCGCGCATGGTCGGCATGGGCATGGGTGATGACGGCCCGCTCCACCGGGCGCCAGGGGTCGATGTAGACATCCGCGGCCGGGCAGTACAGGCCCTGCGGGCGCAGCACCACCAGGTCGTCGGCGGCGGGGTCGGTGGCCATGGCCGGGATTGTGCGGTGCGGGCATGAAATACTCCCGCCCGCCCCCTGCCCCAACCCCGCCGATGATGAACCCCAGCGCCCCCGCCCCGAACCCGCTGGCCGAACCGATGACGCTGCCCCAGATCTTCCTCGGGCTGCAGGGCCGGCTGTCGCGCCAGCAGTTCTGGCTGTACGGCGTGGCCGCGCTGCTGGGGCTGTCGGTGCTGGGCCACGCGTTGCTGGGCATCGCCCAGGTGCGCGAGCAGACGGCCGACCTGCTGGTGAACCTGCTGCTGGTGTGGCCGGCGCTGGCGGTGTCGGTGAAACGCTGGCACGACCGCGACAAGTCGGGCTGGTGGGTGCTGCTGAACCTGGTGCCGGTGATCGGTTGGCTGTGGGCGCTGATCGACAACGGATTCCTGCGCGGCACCGACGGGCCGAACCGCTTTGGCGAGGACCCGCTGGCGGGGCGTCTTCAGTAGCGGCCGGCGATGCCGGCCACGCGCAGGTAGGTGTTGGCGCACCAGGCGACGAAGCCACGCGACAGCCAGCCCAGCCAGCCGCCGCGCAGCGACGGGCGCTGCACTTCCTGCGCATCGGCGATGGCCGCATCGAGCCGCTGGCGCAGCAGCGTGGCAAAGGCCTGATCCTGCACCACGACGTTGGCTTCCAGGTTGAGCAGAAGCGACAACGGATCGATGTTGGAGCTGCCCACCGTGGCCCAGTGGCCGTCGACCACCGCCACCTTGGCATGCAGGAAGGCGGGGGTGTACTCGAAGATGCGCACACCCTCGGCCAGCAGTTCGCCGTAGAGCACCCGTGCCGCCAATGCGGCCATGCGGTAGTCGACCTTGCCCTGCAGCAGCAGGCGCACGCGCACACCGCGCCGCGCCGCCGCCTGCAGGCTGCGCCGGAAGGCACGGCGCGGATAGAAGTAGGGGCAGGCGATGTCGACTTGCTGGCGGGCGCCGCGCACGGCGGCGATGTAGCGCCGCTCGATGGCGCGGCGCTGTCCCAGGTTGTCGCGCACCACGAACGCCGCCTGCACCGGTTGCGCTGCGGCCGCGTCGGGCGCAGCGCCGGCATCGCCAACGCGCAGCTCGCGCCACAACTGCAGGGTCTGCGCCACCGGATGGCGGCTGCGGGCCAGGGCGCCGACCTCAATGCGCCAGTCCTGCCCCAGCACGCGCGCCCGCGCGCCCAGCGCCTGCGCGTGTCGTCGCACCTGGGGCACCACCGGGCCGCGCAGTTCAACCGCGAAATCCAGCCGCGGCAGATCGGTGCGGCCATGTGTCAGATCCAGCCGGTCGTCCAGGATGTTGATGCCGCCGACAAATGCCACCTCGTCGTCGACCACGCACACCTTGTGATGCAGCCGGCGCAACTGCGCCGGCTGCAGCCATGCGGTCCAGCGGTCCAGCGGACGGAAGACCTGCAGTTGCACGCCGCCATCGGCCAGTGCGCCGCGCAGCCACGGCAGTGCGGCCAACGAACCGAACCCATCGACCAGCACATGCACCGCCACGCCGCGGGCGGCGGCCGATCGCAACGCCGACAGCATGGCCTGGCCGGCGGCGTCGTCGTGGAAGATGTAGGTCTCGAGCCAGACCTCGGTGCGCGCGGCCGCCATGGCCTGTTGCATGGCCGGGAACAACGCGTCCCCGCCCTGCAGCAGTTGCACGCGGTTGCCGCCGACGAATGCGCCCGTGGCGTCGCTGGCCGACGGCTCAGGCGTGCTGGGCTGGGCAGTCACCGGCCTGTGGGGGCCGCTAGGGCCGGTGCAACTCGGCCAGCAGCGGCAGGTGGTCGGACATGCGGGCCCACGCCGTGCCGCGCGGCACCGCCGTGGTGCGGCATGCCAGCCCGCGGGTGTAGATGCGGTCCATCGCGAAGACCGGCACGCGCGAAGGGAAGGTCAGCCGTTGGGCCACGCGGTCGGCCGGCGAACGGGCCCGCTGCAGGCCCAGCATCGCCATCGGCGGATCGAGCTTCTCGCCCCAGTCGTTGAAATCGCCGGCCACGACCAGCATCTCGCCCGGTGGCACATGCCGTTCCAGAAACGCGGCCAGGCGTTGCACCTGCCGCACCCGGCTGCGGTGCGCCAGACCGAAGTGCACCACCACGGCATGCAGTGTCTGGCCGTTCCACTGCACCGGCACGTGCAACAGGCCGCGCTGCTCGAAGCGGTGGTCGCTGACGTCGTGGTGGCCCACCTCGCCCAGCGGCCAGCGCGACAGCAAGGCGTTGCCATGTTCTCCGTGGCGCGTGAAGGCATTGGTGCGGTAGGCGACGTCATAGCCTTCGGGCGCCAGGAAATCGGCCTGCCCCTCGTCGGGCCAGCCGAACCAGGTGCGGTCGAAGCGGCGCGCGTCGCGGGTGTGGAAGAGGCGCACCTCCTGCAGAAACACCAGGTCGGCGTCCAGCGCCTCGATGCCCAGGCCCAGGTTGTGGATTTCGAGCCGCTTTCGCGGCCCGACACCGCGCACGCCCTTGTGGATGTTGTAGGTGGCCACGCGCAACGTGCTCAGGTCCATCGTCGTCGATGGCGCGAAGCTCGGGGACGCGTAGGGGTTCAAGGCATCAATCCGGGCAGGAAACGCGGCAGCTGCAGGATGGCTTCGGCGTTGCTGGGCGAAAAGCAGCGGTCGGCCGCCTCGCGCCAGGGCCACCAGCCGTGCTGCAGGTGCTCGCGAGGGCTCAGGCGCACGGGGGTGCCCGGCGGCACGGTCAGACCAAACACGTGTTCGGTGTTGTGGGTGATGCCAGGTGCATAGCGGTGACGCCAGACCGGGTAGATCTCGTAGACGTTGCGCAGCGCCCAGTCGCGCAACGCGCTCGTCGGCACCGCGGCACTGCCAATGACGATGCCGGTCTCTTCCTCGACTTCGCGCACGCAGGTCTGCAGCAGCGGCTCGTCGGGCGTGTCCTTGGAGCCGGTGACGCTCTGCCAGTAGCCGGGCTTGTCGGCCCGTTCGATCAGCAGCACCTGCCCTTCGGGCGTGTGGATGACCACCAGCACGGACTGGGGGATCTTGTGGCGGGGCTGGACGACACTGCTGCACATGGCAGCGAGCATAGCGTGGCGCGCCGCCGCACCATGGAACCGGTCAGCTCGTACCCAGCCGCCCGATGGCGTGGTATTCGATGCCGGCCGCCGCCACGGTGGCGGGCTGGAACATGTTGCGCCCGTCGAAGATCACCGGCTGGCGCAGCATTGCGCCGATGCGCGCAAAGTCCGGGCTGCGGAACTCCTTCCACTCGGTGACGATGACCAGCGCGTCGGCCCCTTCCAGCGCCGCCATTGCACTGTCGGCATAGCCCAGCCCGGGCCGCTCGCCAAACACCCGGCGTGCTTCGCGCATGGCAATCGGGTCATAGGCCTGCACACTGGCGCCACGGGACAGCAGGCCGTCGATGACGACCCGGCTCGGCGCCTCGCGCATGTCGTCGGTGTTGGGCTTGAAGGCCAGGCCCCACAGCGCGAAGCGGCGACCGCTCAGATCGTTGCCGAAGCGGCGTACGACCTTCTCGATCAGCACACGCTTCTGCGCCTCGTTGGCGCGCTCCACAGCACCCAGCACCTGAAGCCCCTGGCCGGCCTGATCGGCCGTGTGAATCAACGCCTTCACGTCCTTGGGAAAGCACGACCCTCCGAAACCGCAGCCGGCATACAGAAAATCGAAGCCGATGCGCGGATCGCTGCCGATGCCCAGGCGCACTTGTTCGATGTCGGCACCGACCCGCTCGGCGAGCAGGGCCATCTCGTTCATGAAGGAAATGCGCGTGGCCAGCATGGCGTTGGCCGCGTACTTGGTGAGTTCGGCCGAGCGCAGATCCATCACCACCAGTTTGTCGTGGTTGCGCTGGAAGGGCGCGTACAGTTCGCGCATCAGGCGAATGGCCTGCTCGTCCTCGGCCCCGACGACGATGCGATCGGGCCGCATGAAGTCGTCGACCGCGGCGCCTTCCTTCAGGAACTCAGGGTTAGAGACCACCGCATAGTCGATGGCCGCACCACGCTCGGCCAGCACCTCGGCAATGGCAGCACGCACCTTGTCCGCCGTGCCCACCGGCACTGTGCTCTTGTCGACCACCACCTTGTACTCGTTCATGTACCGGCCGATGTTGCGCGCCGCAGCCAATACGTACTGCAGGTCGGCCGATCCGTCTTCGTCAGGCGGAGTGCCGACGGCAATGAACTGGAGCGTTCCGTGTGCTACGGATCGCTCGATGTCGCTGGTAAAGCGCAGCCTGCCTGCCGCCACGTTACGTTCGACGACGCGATCGAGTCCCGGCTCGTGTATGGGAAGACCGCCTCCTTCGAGAGTGTCGATCTTTGCCCTGTCGACATCGCAGCAAAGTACATCGTTGCCCATCTCGGCCAGGCAGGCGCCCGACACCAGCCCCACGTACCCAGTCCCAACCACAGTGATCTTCAACTTCTACTCCCCAAGACAACGGTGTCCAGACAGCCAACCCAGCCATCAGGCTGCGAGGGCCGACTATTCCGCCAGCACCTTCAAGAGATACTGTCCATAGCCGTTCTTCTGCAACGGCGCCGCAAGCTGTTCCAACTGGGCCGCATCGATCCAGCCGGCACGAAAGGCGATCTCCTCCGGACAAGCCACCTTCAGACCCTGCCTGCGCTCCAGCGTCGCGATGAACTGGCTCGCCTCCAACAGGCTGTCGTGCGTACCGGTGTCGAGCCAGGCGAAACCGCGGCGCATGATCTGCACCGCAAGCTGATCTTGGCGAAGGTAGATCGCGTTCAGGTCGGTGATCTCCAACTCGCCGCGCGGGCTGGGTTTCAGACCGGCAGCCAGTTCAGCCACCTGTTCGTCATAGAAGTACAAGCCCGTGACCGCATAGTTGCTGCGTGGGTTCTTGGGCTTTTCTTCGATGCTCACGGCTCGATGCGACGCATCGAACTCGACCACCCCGTAGCGTTCAGGGTCGTGAACGTGGTATGCGAAGACGCTGGCACCACTCGGCTTGGACGACGCGTCGTGCAGCAACCTAGGCAGGTCGTGGCCGTAGAAGATGTTGTCGCCGAGCACCAGCGCGCAGTGGCTGCCGTCCAGGAAGCTGCGCCCCAGGATGAAGGCCTGTGCCAGACCGTCGGGACTTGGCTGCACGCAGTAGCTTAGGTTCAGGCCCCAACGAGTGCCGTCGCCCAACAGTTCAGCGAAGCGCGGTGTGTCTTGCGGTGTACTGATGATCAGGATGTCGCGGATGCCGGCATGCATCAGCGTGCTCAGAGGGTAGTAGACCATCGGCTTGTCGTACACCGGCAGGAGCTGCTTGCTCACCGCCAGTGTCGCGGGGTGCAGCCGGCTGCCTGCACCGCCTGCGAGGATGATGCCCTTGCGTTGCATGTTTGCCTTTCCTCAAGCAGCCTGGCTGCCGTAGTGACGCGCCAACCAATCGCGGTAGCTGCCGCTCTGCACCCGCTGCACCCATCCGGCGTGGTCCAGGTACCACTGCACCGTCTTGCGTATGCCGGTCTCGAAACTCTCAACCGGACGCCACCCGAGTTCGCGCTCGATCTTGCGGGCGTCGATTGCATAACGACGGTCGTGGCCCGGTCGGTCGGTGACGAAACGGATCAACCTGGCATGGGGTCCCGCCGCATCGGGTCGCATCTCATCGAGCAACGCGCAGATCGCATCGACGATCTGCCGGTTGGTGCGTTCGTTCCAGCCGCCAATGTTGTAGACCTCGCCCGGCGTGCCGCGCGCCAGCACGGTGCGGATGGCGCTGCAGTGATCCTTGACGTACAGCCAGTCGCGAACGTTGAGGCCGTCGCCGTAGATCGGCAGCGGCTTGCCGGCCAGAGCATTGACGATCATCAGCGGGATCAGCTTCTCGGGGAAATGGTACGGACCGTAATTGTTGGAGCAGTTGGTGGTCAGCACCGGAAGCCCATAGGTATGGAACCAGGCGCGCACGAGATGGTCGCTGGCCGCCTTGCTGGCCGAATAGGGGCTGTTGGGCTGGTACAGATGGGTCTCGGTGAAGGCCGGCTCGTCCTTGCCAAGGCTTCCATACACCTCGTCGGTCGACACATGGTGGAAACGGAAGGCTTCCTTCTCGGCAGGCGGCAGGCCGGCCCAGTGCGCGCGAACGGCTTCCAGCAGCGTGAAGGTGCCTTCGACGTTGGTGCGGATGAACGCCCCCGGGCCATGGATGCTGCGGTCCACATGGCTCTCAGCAGCGAAATGCAGCACGGCGCGGGGCCGGTGCTCGGCGAGGAGGCGATCAACCAGCGCACGGTCGCAGATGTCACCGTGCACGAACACGTGACGCGCATCACCGTCCAGGGCGGCGAAGTTCTCCATGTTGCCGGCGTAGGTGAGCGCGTCGAGATTCAACACGGGCTCGTCGTGCGCAGCCAGCCAGTCGAGGACGAAGTTGCTGCCGATGAAGCCGGCGCCGCCTGTGACGAGGATCATGGTGGTCTGTACAGTTTGGGGTTCAGCCGCGACCGTAGTGGTCTTCGAAACGCACGATGTCGTCCTCGCCCAGGTAGCTGCCCGATTGCACTTCAATGATTTCCAGCGGCACCTTGCCCGGGTTGGCCAGGCGGTGAACCTGACCCAGCGGGATATAGGTGCTCTGGTTTTCTGACAGCAGGATCACCTGGTCGCCGTTGGTGACTTCGGCCGTGCCCGACACGACGATCCAATGCTCCGCGCGATGATGGTGCTTCTGCAGGCTGAGACTGGCGCCAGGCTTGACCATGATGCGCTTGACCTGGAAACGAGGGCCGGCATCGATGCTGTCGTACCAGCCCCAGGGGCGGTGCACCTGGCGATGCAGCGCTGGTTCGCTGCGACCCGCGCTTTGCAATGCGCCAACGATGTGCTTGACGTCCTGGCTGTGCTGCCGATCGGCCACGAGCACGGCATCCGGTGTCTCGACCACCACCACGTCACGCAGGCCGATCACGCCCACCAGGCGGCTCGTGGCATGCACCAGGGTGTCGCGTGTGTCGCGCAACAAGGCGTCCCCGGTGATGGCATTGCCGTCGGCATCCCGGTCGCTGACCTGCCACACCGCATCCCACGCACCGAGGTCGGACCAGGCCGCATCCAGCGGCACCATTCGTATATCGAAGGCGTCGGCGGCCGGACATCTCTCCATCACCGCGTAGTCCACCGATTCAGCCGGCACGGCCTGGAACAAAGCCTTGTCGGGTCGAACGAAGCTGGCATCGACACTGCGGCCCGCCCAGGCGGATTCGGTAGCGGCCAGGATGTCCGGGCGGAACTGCTGCAGCGCCCGCAACCAAACCGACGCGCGAACCACGAACATGCCGCTGTTCCAGTAATAGCCGCCTTCTTTCAGGTAGCGCTGCGCGGTATCGGCATCGGGCTTCTCGACAAAGCGGTCGACGCGCAGTTCGCCCTGGGCCGCGCGCTCGCTGCGCACATAGCCGTAGCCGGTTTCCGGACGGTCCGGCGCGACGCCCAGGATCACCACCGCGCCCGCCGCAGCGGCGCGCACCGCCCGCTGCAGTGCCGCAGAGAAAGCCTCGGCATTGCCCACGCTCTGGTCGGCCGGTGTGACCACGAGCACCGGGTCGCGGCCCTGCGCGGTGGCATGCAAGGCAGCCAAGGTCATGGCCGGCGCGGTGTTGCGGCCTGCCGGCTCGAGCAGCAGCGTCGCTGGCGGCATCTGCAGGCCCGCCAGCTGGTCCAGCACCAGGAACCGATGGTCCTCGTTGCAGACCACGCACAGCCCGCTGACAAGAATGTCCTCGGCAGCCAGCGCCTGAAGACGCAACGCGGCCTGCTGGAACAGGCTGCGGTGGCCGTGCAACGCCAGGAACTGCTTGGGGTAGGCCGAGCGGGACAGGGGCCACAGGCGAGTGCCGCTACCGCCGGCAATGACCACGGGTTGCAGGTCGATCGAGTTCATCGGATGAATCCAGTTGAATGGACGGCGTCTCGTGCTTCGGTGCTGGAAGGAGCCGTCATGCCGAGCGCGCCTCGAAGCCCTGCGGATTCATGCGCTGCCAGCGCCAGCTGTCCGCGCACATGCGATCCAGATCGTGCCGGGCGCGCCATCCCAGCAAACGCTCGGCACGCGATGGATCGGCGTAGCAAGAGGCCACGTCGCCAGGGCGGCGCGGCACCACCTTGAAGGGGATTTCGCGGCAGCTCGCCCGTTCGTAGGCGCGCACCACTTCGAGCACGCTGTGACCGCGGCCAGTGCCCAGATTGACCGTGAAGCCCTCTTCACCCGAGAAGAGCTGCCGCAGGGCGGCAGCGTGACCGTCGGCGAGATCACAAACATGGATGTAGTCGCGCACACCGGTGCCGTCGACCGTGTCGTAGTCGTTGCCGTAGACTTGCAAATACGGTCGCCGGCCGACGGCCACCTGCGCCACGTAAGGCATCAGGTTGTTGGGCGTGCCGCGCGGGTCCTCGCCGATCAGTCCGCTTTCATGCGCGCCGACCGGGTTGAAGTAGCGCAACGTGGCCACCTTCCAGCTGATGTCACTGTTGACCAGGTCGCGCAGCACTGTCTCGCCCATCAACTTGGTCTGGCCGTACGGGTTGGTGGCCGACAACGGTGCGTCCTCCGAGATCGGCAGGCGCTTGGGCACACCATAGACCGTGGCGCTGGAGCTGAACACCAGGTGTCGGCAGTCGGCCAACTGCATGGCCTGGCAGACCGCCACCAGACCGCCCAGATTGTTGGCGTAGTAGTCCAGCGGTCGGGCCACCGATTCGCCAACGGCCTTGTGGGCGGCGAAATGCACGACGGCGTGCGGGCGGTGTTTCCCGAAGATCCGTTCCATGGCTCGGCTGTCGCAGACATCGGCTTGCTCGAAGACGGGCTGTTCTCCGATGATCTGCCGCAGGCGCTCAAGCACCTGTGGCGAACTGTTGACGAAACTGTCCACGCCAACGACGCGATACTCGAGTGCCTGCAAAGCCAACCAAGTATGCGAAGCGATATAGCCGGTAGCACCGGTCAGCAGGACAGTCTGCTCGCTCATTGCAGGACGAACTGGGCAGAGCAGCTACCGCCATAGGCGCTGTAGGGCAGGAGCGAAGACGGATTCACACTCCCGCTCAAGTTGCGGTCGTTCAGCGTCAGATTGCATTGCACCTGCCAGTTGCGCGATGGCGTCCATGTCCCACCCAACTGCAGATTCGTGACTTGGTTGCGGCTGTCGAACGCAGTGGGCTGACCCGACACGTTGAACACCTGATCACGCTTCTGACTGAAGAACTGAAGCGCTGCGTTGAAGGAAGTCTTCGCGCTGAACGCGTAGGTGGCGTTGACCTGCAGGCCTGCGGTCAGCCATTGGTTTTGGCCGAGCCCGGACGCCGAACCACTTCCAACGCTTGTAAAAACGCTGTTGGCCTGAGTGTCGTAACTGAGGATAGTGTCAAACTTCAGTTTGCCGGTGGGGTTGTAGCTCCACACGAACCAACCAGCGAAACCATCCTGGTTGTACGGATTGAATCCGGTGTACTCCGTCCATCGGTAGCCAAGTCTTCCGGACAGGCTGCTTTGCCCGGTCACGCTCCAATTGAAAGTAGCAAACAGGTCGAAGCGATCGAACTCCTGGCCAATCGCGAAATAGTCTCCGCTGGTATACGCCATGCCAGCGCCTGCCGTCAGTTGACCGCTGAACTGCTTGCGCAAGCGTGCCTGGATCGAGGCCTGATCCAGTTCGTACTGGTCATACGATTGAAGCGAGTAGTGCACAGTGCTGTAGGCAACTCGGACGTCGGCCAGCCAAAGCGACAGTAAACCGTAGTTGACCGTGGCCTCCAACAGTCCGCTGTCCTGAATGTTCTTTTGGTTCTGTAATGAGACGTTGAAGCCACCGTAGTCCGCCAGGTTCTGGCTGTAGGAGGCGTAAAGCCTTCCCGAAAGACGCTCGACGGTCTCCCAGTCCCAACCTGCATTCAAGGCGTAGCTTGTGTTATCCAGATTGTTGACCTGCCCATAGACATTGGCCGCCACGTTGCCACTTCCGAAGAAGCGTTGCCGCCCATAGCGCTGGTCAAATCCGCCGACGAGACTCGTGCTGCTCCACCAACTGGCCTGCGCAAATTGATCAATCTGCCTAAAGACGTTGGTGTTGTAGCTGATGGCCTGGCTGACACCGAGATACCACGGATCGTTCTCGGCCATGGTCGCACCCGCGCCAAGCGTCAGAACAATGGCAACCGGCAGCCGCTTCCAGGACACGCGCTGGATCATCATGTTCTCCTCGTGAAGATCTCGCTCTTGGTGGGATTGCGCCGGCGGGTTCTAGTAGGCATTGCTGCCACGCAGGACGACGACGATGGTGCGCGCAATGATCTGCAGGTCCAGCCCTAGCGACCAATTGCGCAAGTACTCCAGATCGTATTCGACGCGCGCCTGCATCTTCTCCACCGTATCGGTCTCGCCCCGGTGGCCATGCACCTGGGCCCAGCCAGTGATGCCCGGCTTGACCTTGTGCCGCACCATGTAGGCCTTGATCAGCTGGCGGTACAGCTCGTTGTGCGCCACCGCATGGGGGCGGGGTCCGACGATGCTCATACGCCCCTGCAACACGTTGATGAACTGCGGCAGTTCGTCCAGCGAGGTCTTGCGCAGGAATGCGCCAAAAGGCGTGATGCGTGGATCCCCCTTGGTGGCCTGCTTGACCACCGCGCCGTCGTCCATCACGCGCATCGAGCGGAACTTGTAGACGATGATCTCCTCGCCATCCAGGCCATTGCGGCGCTGGCGAAAGATGGCCGGTCCGGGTGAACTCAGCTTCACCCCAACGGCAATGGCCAGCAACACCGGCGAGATGAGCACCAGGATGATCGAAGCCAGCACGATGTCGCTGATGCGCTTGACCAACTCGTTGGTGCCAGTGAAGGGTGTCTCGCAGATGCCCACCACGGGGACGCCGTTCATGTCCTGCAGGCGGCCCTGGATGATGCTGATGCCGAAGACGTCCGGGACGAAGAACACCGAAGCCGTGGTGCCCTGCACCTGCTCCAGCAGTTCGACGATGCGGGGTTGCGAACCCAGAGGAAGCGTGATGTAGACCTCGTGGACCGCATGCTCGCGGATATACGCCGCAGCGTCCTTCAGGGCGCCGAGCCTTCGAGGTGCGGCCTCGGTATGCACCCGTTCGTCGGTACGGTCATCGAAGTAGCCAATGAAATCGACGCCTTGCTCCTGGCTTTCGTTCAGCGCGTTGGCCACCTTGACGCCCAGCGGCCCTGCACCGATGACCACGGCCGCGCGCCGATTCTCGGCCCGGGTGGCCACGCGCCTCAGCACATGCTGCCCGGCCCACACCGAAGCCCATTGCGCCACGGGTGCCAGTACAGCCCACCACAGCAGCACCTGCATGTCGAAGAAGCCGAAGCTCGACGTGGCATAGGCGCACAGTGCCAGGATCGCCAGCAGTCCCAGCCACGAGGTGAATACATCGACGCCCGCCGTCAGCAGGGTGTCCTTGAAGCGGTTGCGTCCCGGGAAGGTCAGCGCCAGCACCAGCAGGCACAGCGTCAGATCCGAGCGCACGATCGGTTCATCGAACCACCAGCACACCGCCAGGTAGGTCAGTACGGCGACGGCTGGCTCGAGCAGCGCCGCCACGAGCGAAGTCACCGATTGCGGTGCGCTGTAGAAGGTTCGCTTGTAGCTTCGGTCTTCGAACATCGATTCGGAACAGGTTCTCCGGGCCCGCCGACCACCGTCCCGGTGCGATGCTCGCGCCAGGGCCGCACGCCCACGGCGTCTTTCGTCGGTCGTCCGACGCTCCCTGTGGGGGATTCTCTCCCAAACGCCTGCCACCTTCGTGCACAGGCTTCACGCGAAGGCAGCTGCAGCCTCCCTACAATCGGGCAATGCTGCACAGTTTGAACGCCATGCTCGCGCCGCCGCTGATGGAGCGGCTGGTTCTGGTCGTGAACCACGTGCTCAGCACCGAGCCGGCGGCCACGCAGCACCTGCAGCCCCATGCCAGGCGGGTGATCCAGTTGCAGATGCAGGGCTGGCCGTCGCTGCTGCCGGCACCGCCGCATCTGGCCTTCCGGGTCACGCCGGCCGGGATGCTGGAGTGGTGCGGCGGCGATGGAGCCCCGGCAGAGGCCGACTTGAGCGTGCGTGTCGACGCCTCGAACCCGCTGCTGCTGATGGCCCGGGCCGCCTCGGGCGACATGCCTTCGGTGGCCATCGATGGCGATGCCCAGCTGGCGGCGGATGTCAACTGGCTGCTGCTCAACCTGCGCTGGGACATCGCCGCCGACATGGAGCGCATGTTCGGCCCGGCCGTGGCCTATCCGCTGCACCGCCTGGGCTCGGCACTGGCGCGGGCGCTGCGCGCCGCGCTGCAAAGCGCACCCGGCCTCGGGCCGCGCCACCCGCCGCCGCCATGAGGCGCTTTCTGCGGCTGGTGTACATCGTGTACACCGTGCTGCGCTACGGGCTCGACGAGCTGGCCCTGTCCGGGTTCCGGCAGCGCTGGGTGCGTGCGCTGTCCTGGACCGTCACGCTCGGACGCCGTTTCGACCAGCCTCGCGGCGCGCGGCTGCGCATGGCGCTCGAACAGCTGGGGCCGATCTTCGTCAAGTTCGGCCAGGTACTTTCCACGCGCCGCGACCTGCTTCCGCTGGATGTGGCCGACGAGCTGGCCAAGCTGCAGGATCGGGTACCTCCGATACCGGGCGCACAGGCCGCCGAGCTGGTGGAGAAGGCCTTCGGCAGGCGCATCGATGAGTTGTTCGCCACCTTCGATGCCGAGCCCGTGGCCAGTGCGTCGATTGCACAGGTGCATTTCGCCACCACGAAGGATGGCCGCGAAGTGGCGGTCAAGGTCTTGCGCCCCGGCATGCTCGCGGTCATCGACGACGACCTGACCCTGCTGCACACGCTGGCACGCTGGGTGGAACGCCTGAGCGTCGACGGCAAGCGCCTGCGCCCGCGCGAGGTGGTGGCCGAGTTCGACGTGTATCTGCATGACGAGCTGGACCTGGTGCGCGAGGCCGCCAATGCAGCCCAGCTGCGGCGCAACATGCAAGGCCTGAACCTGGTGATGGTGCCGGAGATGATCTGGGACCTGTGCACGCCCACCGTCATCGTGATGGAGCGCATGTACGGCATTCCGATCAGCCAGACGCAGCGCCTGCTCGATGCCGGCGTCGACTTGCAGAAGCTGGCGCGCGATGGCGTGACGATCTTCTTCACCCAGGTGTTCCGTGACGGCTACTTTCATGCCGACATGCACCCCGGCAACATCCAGGTCAGCACCGCGCCCGAGACTTTCGGCCGCTACGTCGCGCTGGATTTCGGGATCATCGGCACGCTGACCGAGTGGGACAAGGAATATCTGGCGCAGAACTTCATCGCCTTCTTCCGGCGCGACTACAAGCGTGTGGCGGAACTGCATGTGGAATCCGGGTGGGTGCCCGCCACCACACGGGTCGATGCGCTGGAAAACGCCATCCGCGCCGTCTGCGAGCCGCACTTCGACCGGCCGCTGAAGGACATCTCGCTGGGTCAGGTGCTGATGCGGCTGTTCCAGACCTCCCGCCGTTTCAATGTCGAGATCCAGCCGCAGCTGGTGCTGCTGCAGAAGACGCTGCTCAACATCGAGGGACTTGGGCGGCAGCTCGACCCCGAGCTCGATCTCTGGAGCACGGCCAAGCCCTTCCTGGAACGCTGGATGAACCAGCAGGTGGGCTGGCAGGGCCTGCTCGACCGGCTGAAGAACGAGGCGCCGCGCTATTCGCAGCTGCTGCCCGAACTGCCGCGGCTGCTGCACCAGGCGCTGCAGGCGCCGGCCCAGTCGGCGGCCGGCTCGGCGGCGCTGGTGGCGCTGCTGGCCGAGCAGCGCCGCACCAACCGCCTGCTGCAGGGGCTGGTGTATGGCGCGCTGGGCTTCATCGCCGGCGCGGTGCTGGTGCGCGCCTGGTTGCATTGGTGGCCTGCCTGAGCGTTGCCCGGCACTGCTCGGCTGCGCGCTTACACTGCGCGTCGCTTTTTTCCGGAGGCCTGTCGTGCTGATCACCTTCGTCGCGCTGTACATCGCCCTGACCATCGCCATCGGGTTGATCGCGGCCCGGCGGGTGCACGGCTCGCGCGACTACCTGGTGGCGGGCCGCAGCCTGCCGCTGTACGTGAACGTCGCCACGGTCTTCGCCACCTGGTTCGGCGCCGAGACGGTGCTGTCGGTCAGCGCCACCTTCGCCAAGGACGGCCTGCACGGCGTGCCGGGCGACCCCTTCGGCGCCTCGGTGTGCCTGGTGCTGGCGGCCTTGCTGTTCGCGCGGCTTTTCTACCGCATGAATCTGCTGACCATCGGCGACTTCTACCGCCGCCGCTACGGCAAGCTGGTCGAGGTGATGACCAGCGTGGCCATCGTGCTGTCTTACCTGGGCTGGACGTCTGCGCAGCTGACGGCACTGGGCCTGGTGATCCACCTGCTGTCCGGCGGAAGCATCGACCTCAACACCGCCATCATGGGTGGCGCCGCCGTGGTGCTGCTGTACACCGTGTTTGGCGGCATGTGGTCGGTGGCCATCACCGATCTCTTCCAGACAGTGATCATCCTGGTCGGCCTGAGTCTGGTGGCCTGGCTGGTGGGCGACATGGCCGGCGGGCCGGCCAAGGTCATCTCGCAGGCCGCTGCCGACGGCAAGCTGACGATGTTCCCGGCTGACCTGGATGCGGCCGGCTGGTGGGCCATGGCCGGCGCGTTCTTTGCGTTTGCCTTCGGCTCCATCCCGCAGCAGGACGTGTTCCAGCGCATGACCAGTGCCAAGGACGAGAACACCGCCGTGCGTGGCACGGTGATTGGCGGCGTTGTCTACTTCTGCTTCGCCTTCGTACCCATCTACATTGCCTACTCGGCGCTGGTGGCAGATCCGTCGATCGCGGCACTGTTCGACGCCGAAGATGCCCGCGAGATCCAGCGCATCCTGCCCGACCTGGTGCTCGGCAAGATGCCGTTGTGGGCGCAAATCCTGTTCTTTGGCGCCCTGCTTTCGGCAATCCTCTCCACGGCCAGCGGTGCGTTGCTGGCGCCGACCGCCACCTTTACCGAGAACGTGCTGCGGCCTTTCGTGCCGCGCATGAGCGACCGGCAGTTCCTGCTGGTGCTGCGGCTGGTGCTGGTGATCTTCACCACCTGCGCGCTGCTGTTTGCACTGAACAGCCGCAGCACCATGTACGAGATGGTGCAGACGGCCTACAACGTGACACTGACCGGCGCCTTCGTGCCACTTTTCGCGGGGGCGTACTGGAAGCGGGCCAACACCCAGGGCGCCCTCTGCGCCGTGGTGTTCGGCATCGGCACTTGGCTGGTGGCCGATGCGGTGGCGGCGGAAGCGCTGATACCGCCGAACCTGGTAGGCTTCTTCGCATCGGTCATCGGCATGCTGCTGGGCACCCTGGCGCCACAGTTGCTGCCGCACAAGGGCATGTCCATCGAGCAGGCCGTCCATTCGGCACAGGCGCACACGGCGCACGGTCACGGGCGACGGCACGCACCGCATTGAGGCCGGAGGCAGACGACGCCGGAACCTATAATCGTGGGTTTTGCGTCGATGCCTCCATCATGCCGATCTACGCCTACAAGTGCGAGTCCTGCGGACACCGGCAGGACGTGTTGCAAAAGATCTCCGACCCGGCGTTGAGCCAGTGCCCGGCCTGCGGTGCGAACAGCTTCGTCAAGCAGGTCACGGCCGCGGGCTTCCAGCTGAAGGGTTCGGGCTGGTACGTCACCGACTTCCGCGGTGGCAGCCAGGCCGCAGCGCCCGCTGAAGACGCCAAGAAGCCGAGCGACACCGCACCCGCGGCAGCCCCGGCCGCAGCCCCGGCCGCCGCACCTGCAACGGCCGCCAGCCCGGCACCTGCCGACAAGCCGCGCCCGCCCACATCGGAAGCGGCGTGAAGAAGTTCCTGCTGGCCGGGCTGCTGGTCTGGACCCCGCTGGCCATCACGGTTTGGGTGCTGACATGGCTGCTGGGAGCCATGGATTCGCTGTTTGCCTGGTTGCTGACGGCGCCGCAGGCGCTGCTGCCGGCCACCGCCCACGCCAGCATCGAAAAGCTGCGCCACGTGCCCGGATTGGGCGTGCTGGTCATGGGCCTGGGGCTGCTGATGACGGGCGTATTCGCCACCAACATCTTCGGACAGTGGTGGATCCGGCAATGGAACCGGCTGCTGCACAAGATCCCGATCGTGCGGTCGGTCTACAGCTCGGTCAAGCAGGTTTCGGACACGCTGTTCTCCAGCAGCGGCAATGCATTCCGGGAAGCCGTGCTGGTGCAGTACCCGCGCCAGGGCTCGTGGACCATCGCCTTCGTCACCGGCAAGCCGGGCGGCGAAGTGGCCCACCACTTGCCCGGCACGCATGTCAGCGTGTACGTGCCGACGACGCCGAATCCGACCTCGGGCTTCTTCCTGATGATGCCGCGGGCCGAGGTGGTGCCTTTGGGCATGAGCGTGGATGAGGCGCTGAAGTACATCATCTCGATGGGCGTGGTGGCACCTGCCGGCCGTGCGCCCAGCGTGCAGGCAGCGCACAAGCCGGACGGCTGAGCAGCGGCCGGCCCGCCGCGCCTGCGGCGACCCCCACACTTGCGAATCGGAGCCATTGCATGAGAACGAGCTATTGCGGCCTGGTCAGCGAAGCGCTGATGGGCCAGACGGTGACGCTGATGGGCTGGGCCCACCGCCGGCGCGACCATGGCGGCGTGATCTTCATCGACCTGCGCGATCGCGAAGGCCTTGTGCAGGTGGTGTGCGACCCGGACCGCCCCGAGATGTTCGCCACCGCCGAAAGCGTGCGCAACGAGTTCTGCCTGAAGGTGGTGGGGCTGGTGCGCGCGCGACCGGCCGGTACCGACAACGCCAACCTCACCAGCGGCAAGGTCGAGGTGCTGTGCCATGCGCTGGAGGTGTTGAACCCGAGCATTTCGCCGCCGTTCCAGATGGACGACGAGAACCTGTCGGAGACCACGCGGCTGACGCACCGCGTGCTGGACCTGCGCCGGCCCAGCATGCAACGCAACCTGATGCTGCGCTACCGCGTGGCCATGGAAGTGCGCAAGTTCCTCGATGCCAATGGCTTCATCGACATCGAAACCCCAATGCTGACGCGCAGCACACCCGAGGGCGCGCGCGACTACCTGGTGCCCAGCCGCGTGCACGACGGCCAGTTCTTTGCGCTGCCGCAGAGCCCGCAGCTCTTCAAGCAGTTGCTGATGGTGGCCGGTTTCGACCGCTATTACCAGATCACCAAGTGCTTCCGCGACGAGGACCTGCGTGCCGACCGCCAGCCTGAGTTCACACAGATCGACATCGAGACCTCCTTCCTGACCGAGGAGGAGATCCGCACGATGTTCGAGGGCATGATCCGCAGTACCTTCCAGCACGCCATTGGTGTGGAGCTGCCGGCCTTCCCGGTGATGAAGTACGCCGATGCAATGCGGCTTTACGGCTCCGACAAGCCGGATCTGCGCGTGCAGCTTGAGTTGACCGAGCTGACCGACGTCATGCGCGACGTCGACTTCAAGGTCTTCGCCGGACCGGCCATGCAGGCGGACGGCCGGGTCGTGGCGCTGCGCGTGCCCGGCGGGGCCACGATCAGCCGCAGCGAGATCGACGAGTACACCGAGTTCGTCAAGATCTATGGCGCCAAGGGCCTGGCCTGGATCAAGGTCAACGACATGGCCAAGGGCCGCGAGGGGCTGCAGTCGCCCGTGGTGAAGAACCTGCACGATGCAGCACTGAACGAGACGCTGCGCCGCACCGGCGCAGCCGACGGCGACCTGCTGTTCTTCGGCGCGGACAAGGCCAAGGTCGTCAACGATGCGATCGGCGCGCTGCGCGTGAAGATCGGCCACAGCGAATTTGGCAAGACGCACGGCCTGCTAAAGGGGGAATGGGAACCACTGTGGGTGGTGGACTTCCCGATGTTCGAGCATGACGACGCCGCGGGGCGCTGGAATGCCGTGCACCACCCCTTCACCGCCCCAAAGGACGGCCACGAGGACTGGCTGCAGACCGACCCCGGCCGCTGCATCGCCAAGGCCTACGACGTGGTGCTGAACGGTATCGAACTCGGCGGCGGATCGGTACGTATCCACCGTGAGGAGGTACAGAGCAAGGTGTTCCGTGCGCTGAACATCAGCGCCGAAGAGGCACAGGCGAAGTTCGGCTTCCTGCTCGATGCGCTGCAGTACGGCGCTCCGCCGCACGGTGGCATCGCCATCGGCCTGGACCGCTTCGTCATGCTGATGACGGGCGCTGAGTCACTGCGCGACGTGATTGCATTCCCGAAGACGCAGCGGGCCCAGTGCTTGCTGACGGGTGCGCCGAGCGCGGTGGACGAGGGGCAGTTGCGGGAGTTGCACATTCGCCTGCGGAACACCGCTCAGCGCTAGTGCAAAGTGCCGCGATGGCCGCGGTGACTGGTGGTACGGCCCAGGGCCGATGTGTCACCCAACTCGGTTACCGATCTCCAATCACTGATCGGTCAACCTGGCGCCATCTGCGTGTCAGGATCAACATCAAGACACTCCCGGCCGCGAATAGCACTGCAGTGCCAGGTTCAGGTACTGGAGGCGGGACCGGACTCCCACTAGCCGTCAATGCCAATCGAACCTGATTGTCGGGCCCTTCAAAGGTGTAGGAGAAGCTTGAGGGCGCGTTGTACGTATCGCTCCAAGATAGGCCATACGCAGAAAGATAGCCGAAGCGGACATCGCCGCGAAACGTCATCCCGTTCGAATTGACATGATTATTGTTCTGGGACTTCGTCTCAATAACAAACCGCGAAAGGCCTAGGAATTCATTCCCGGGATAACCAACCCCAGCTCCGGATCCCGCAACGTCATAGGCGTACCTGATATCCACGGTGCCAGTTGCCGCTTTGCTGGAAAGGTTGCCAGAGGTCTTTTCCCATGCACCTGTGGTGGAAGACCAGGCGGAGATTACTTCGTGGTCCGCAGAACTGATCCAGCCGTCGCTATTGAGGTCAAACCCAGCGAAAGCCGCCTCCAATTGCCCTACGCCCTTGGGCAGAAAAAAAGTGAGCTTCACGTCCATGGCGTGTGCAGGCCACGCGATGGTCGCGACCGTCACGACTGCCCATGCACCCACAACTGTGCAATTGCGTTTTGCGGTTCTCATCGCGAAATCCAGTCACACCCCAAGCGACAACTCTATCACCACATCGGTGTCTTCATGACACTCCCATCGAAACCAGAAACGCGCCGGTATCTTGCCGCTAAGGTTGGCAGGTGCTCAATCGCGTTCGCGATAACCAACGGGTTTTTCGACGCGTCTTCGAGTGTCTTGCCTCGCGCGGTAGGGCATCACGCCTCACAGGCGGATTCCCCCTGAGATGAGGGGTGCGGCTCGGAACAAGACCATTGACAATTTGCTACAACGACGATGTCAGTATGGTTATTAGTCGCTGCGACGCAATAGATGTCAACTATCGCATTTGTCTGCTTCCCACGGGAGACTGATGCGTTGCGCTCGCAGTTGAGGGAGTTATCGAGTTGAAGTTGCTTGACGCTGATCTTGACGTACTGCTGGCGCACCTGTTGGTGGGGACGCGAGGGCAGTTGGAGGGGTGGGGGACGCGGGACGTCCTGGGTCAGTACAACAGCCTGCAGCCGGGTCAGAGCCTGCTGGGGGCGGCAGACCAGCCGTTCAAGCCGCTGACGGATCAAGTGCCAGTCAAGACGGCAGAGCCGGTGCCTGCCGGGCTGCCGTTCGGGCCACCGGCGGGCACGCCGACCGCCTACGACAACAGCTCCACCTTCATTGTCGACTCGCGGCCGCGCGAGATCAGCAACCTGATCGGCAACGAGCCGACATTGCAGACCCATTTCAGCTCGGCCCACCCGTCGGATGGGCTGGCCACCAGCAAGCTTCATACCGTTTTCGGGCAGTACTTCACCCACGATCTGGATCTGGTGCCCAAGGGCGCCGACGGCCTGATCTACCTGCCGCTGTTGCCCGGAGACCCGCTGTACATCAGCGGCAGTTCCACCAACTTCATGATCATGTCGCGGGCCAACTATGAGGTTGGACCGACGGGCGAACGCATCTACGACAACCTGATTTCGTCGTGGGTGGACATGAGCGTCAGCTACGGCACGCACCCGGTAATGACCGCGCTGCTGAAGGAGTACGACGCCAACGGCGTGGCCACCGGGCGCATGCTGCAGCACTTCGAAGCCCCGGGCTCGGCGCTCAACGGCGGGCTGCCCAACTGGGCCGACATCAAGACCAACGCGGCGCGTATCGGCATCACCCTGGACGACCAGGACGTGCTGAATCTGCCACAGCTGAAGTTCAACGCCGACGGCAGCCTGTTCCGCAACGCCAGCGGCATGGCCGAGGTCGTGATCGAAGGCGGTCAGGTGGTACGCACCGGTCACGCCTTCCTGGACGACATGGGCAACGGCGCCAGCCCCAGCCCCGGCTTGGACCCTGACGCCAACACCACCATAGGCAGTCCTGGCGCTGGCTTCTACGACGACGAATTCCTCAACGAACATTTCATCTCCGGCGACGGACGCAACAACGAGAACTACCCGCTGACTGCCGTGCACGGCATCTTCCAGGCCGAGCACAACCGCGTCTTCGATCAACTGCAGACCTTGATTGCCGCCCGCGGCACGGAGTACGCCGCCCAGTGGACCGGCGACATGCTGTTCGAGGCAGCCAAGATCGTCGTGGAGGCACAGTACCAGCAGATCGTCTTCGACGAGTACCTGGCGCGACTCACCCCCAACATCGACGCCTATGCCGGCTTCACCAGCCTGACGCTGGATCCGACCATCTCGAGTGAGTTCGCGCACGCCGCCTTCCGCTTCGGCCATACCCAGGTTTCGCAGACCACCAATTTCATCAACCGCAACGGCGGCGTCAGCGAACCCAGCCTGCTGGACTGCTTCCTGGCACCGGTGATCTTCAGCACCGAGGCCGTCGGTAGCAGCTTGTTCGGGCTGGGCAACCTGACTTACGCATCCTCGAGCATCGCGGGCATGGCGCGCTCGCGCAGCAACGAGATCGACGAGTTCTTCACCGACGCGATCCGCAACAGCCTGCTTGGGCTGCCGCTGGACCTGACCTCGCTGAACATCGCACGCGGCCGCGACATGGGCATGCCCTCGCTGAACGCGATGCGCACCGAGCTGTTTGCGCAGACGGGCCTGGACATCCTGAAGCCCTACACCAGCTGGAGCGACTTCGGCGCGCACCTGCTGAACCCGAGTTCGCTGAAGAACTTCATCATGGCCTACGCAGGCGAGGACCTGCGCACGTTCTACAACAGCGTCAACCCGGTGGGCGAGACAGACCTCAGCGCCGCCGAGTGGGCCACCCTGCGCAGTACCGACTGGGCCAGCTATGCGATCAAGCTGGGGCAGGCTGCCGATGCGGCACTGCTCAACAGCAGCTTCATGAACGGGGGCAACACCCGTTTCAACGAGATCGACCTGTACATCGGCGGGCTGGCCGAGGCCAAGGTGGCCGGCGGCATGCTGGGCTCGACCTTCGATTTCATCACTGCGGTGCAGATGGCCGCGCTGCGCGACAACGACCGCTTCTCGGACCTGAACCGACTGTTCGGCTCGGACCTGGTCTACGAGGTGCGCACCACCTCCTTTGCCGACCTGATCCGCGCCAACGTCAACGTGGCGGTCGAGCCCGGCACGGGCACCGTGCTGACCGGTCTGAACACCACCCGCACCCGGTTGTACGGCAACGTCTTCGCCACGGCGGATGCTTATGTCGAGGTCGGCGCCAATCCCTTCGTGCTCGCCAACCCCTTCACCCAGGGCGTCATCCAGAGCTACATCGCAACCAACGATCCGCGCTTCACGAGCTATTCGCTCAACAGCACCACGGGGGTATTCACCGCCACGGGGCTGAACGAAGTCATCGGCGGGCGCAGCGTGGCCGACACCATCAACGCCGGCACCGGCCACGACACCGTCTACGGCGATGGCGGCAACGATGTCCTGCTCGGCCAGGACGGCAACGACTGGCTGTACGGCGGTGACGGCAATGACACCGTCGACGGCGGCACCGGCAACGACATTCTGGAAGGCAATGCCGGCGAGGACAGCCTGATCGGCGGCATCGGCAACGACGAGCTGGCTGGCGGTGACGGCAACGACACTCTGGACGGCGGCATCGGCAACGACTTCCTGTATGGCGGCACCGGGAACGACGCGCTGCTGGGCGGCGACGGCCAGGATGAACTGGCCGGTGGTGCCGGCAACGACACGCTGACCGGCGGCTTGGGCAATGACACGCTGGATGGCGGCAGTGGCACCGATACGGCCGTCTTCTCCGGCAACGTCGCGGCTTACAGCATCACACGCACGGGCGACAACAGCTACACCGTCACCAACACCGCCAACGGCGAGGTCGACTCGCTGTCCGACGTGGAGTTGCTGCAGTTCGCCAATGGCAGCATCGGGCTGACCTTCGGCAACGTGAGCATCGATGATCCGACACCGGTCAAAGGGCAGTTGCTCACGGCCCTGAACACGCTGAGCAACCCGTCGGGCGTGACCATCACCGGCTACCAGTGGCAGCAGTCCGATGGCATCGGGGGGTGGGCCAGCATCGCCGGCGCCGTCTTCAGCAGCTTTGCCACTGCCGACGCACAGGTCGGGCGTCACGTCCGGGTCATCATCACCTTCAGCGACAGCCTGGGCGCAGGCGGGCAAGTAGCCTCCAATCCCACAGCACTGGTGTCAGGCACCAGCAGTGTCGGCATCAGCCTGAGCACGACCACGCCGCTGCTGGGCGGCGTGCTGACGGCCAACCTCAATTCCCTGGTCGACCCCGACGGGCTGCCCAACCCCAACACCTACCAGTGGCAGTGGCAGTCCTCGGCCAACAACGGCAGCACCTGGAGCGACCTGGGCGCCAGCACCACCGGCAGTGCCCCCAGCACCTTGAGCGTCACCGGCTCCACCCTGGCCGGTCAGAACCTGCGCCTGCGCCTGACCTACACCGACCTGCAACTGAACACCGAGTCGGTCTTCTCCGCCGCCACCTCGCCAGTGTCCACCGGCTCCACCGGTGCCCTGAACCTCACCGGCACCACCGGCAACGACAACCTGCTCGGCGGCAACGCCAACGACACCCTCACCGGCCTGGCCGGCAACGACACCCTGCGCGGCGGCGCCGGCGCCGACACCATGACCGGCGGCCTGGGCAACGACAGCTACTTCGTCGACCACCCCGGCGACCTGGTCCAGGAGTCCACCTCCGTCAACGAAGGCTCCGACACCGTCAACGCCTACATCACCTACTCGTTGCTGCCCACCCTCGCCAATCCCGGCGTGGCTTTCGTGGAGAACCTCGTGCTGCTGGGCAACGAGCCCATCAGCGCCACCGGCAACTCACTAGGCAACTTCCTCTCCGGCATCAACAACCCCGCCGCCAACGTGCTCATCGGCGGCGCAGGCAACGACTCCTACAACGTCGGCCTGGGCGACACCATCGTCGAGCTTCCCGGCGAGGGCAACGACCGAGTCTTCGCCATCGTCGACTTCGTGCTGCCCGACAACGTCGAGCAACTCATCCTCGATACCGCCGGCTCCACCGCCGTGCTCGGCTCCGGCAACACCCTGGACAACATCCTCACCGGCAACGCCCTGGCCAACCTCCTCCAAGGCCTCGCCGGCAACGACACCCTCACCGGCGGCGCAGGCAACGATACCCTCGACGGCGGCCAAGGCATCGATACCGCCGTGTTCTCGGGCACCGCTGCCGAATGGCTGGTGGTACGCACGGGCGACAACGCCTACACCGTCACCAAAGCCGGCGAGGTGGACACGCTCACGGACGTGGAGTTCGTGCAGTTCAACGGTCCCGTCAACATTGCCCTGACCACCGGCGGGGTGGCCGTCAACAGCAGCGCGCCCATGCAGGGCCAGGCGCTGAACGTGACCAGCACGCTGGCCAACAGCCAGTCGCTGGACATCACTGGCTACCAGTGGCAGTCCTCCAACGGCCTGGGCACCTGGACCAATATCGGTGGCGCCACGCAGGCCAGCTTCACCCCAGGCGGCTCGCAACTGGGGTTGCAACTGCGCGTGCTGGTGAACTTCAACGATGCCGCGGGCTCGGGTCATCAGGCTATCTCGGCGGCCACTACCGCCGTCACCGGCGTGGTGGCCAACGTGTTCATCGACGGCGTGCCCACCGAGGACCAGACGCTCACGGCCAATACCAGCCTGGTCACCGATCCACAAGGTCTGGGCACTTTCAGCTACCAGTGGCTGCGCAACGGCGCCGACATCGCGGGAGCCACCGCCTCCAGCTACACGCTGAGCGATGCCGACGTCGGCCAATCGATCCAGGTACGGGTGAGCTACACCGACGGCGCCAGCAACCCCGAAGTGCTCACCAGTGCCGCCACGGCAGCCGTTGCCAGCGTCAACGACCTGCCCACCGCCACCTTCAGCCTGAGCACGACCACGCCGCTGCTGGGCGGCGTGCTGACGGCCAACCTCAATTCCCTGGTCGACCCCGACGGGCTGCCCAACCCCAACACCTACCAGTGGCAGTGGCAGTCCTCGGCCAACAACGGCAGCACCTGGAGCGACCTGGGCGCCAGCACCACCGGCAGTGCCCCCAGCACCTTGAGCGTCACCGGCTCCACCCTGGCCGGTCAGAACCTGCGCCTGCGCCTGACCTACACCGACCTGCAACTGAACACCGAGTCGGTCTTCTCCGCCGCCACCTCGCCAGTGTCCACCGGCTCCACCGGTGCCCTGAACCTCACCGGCACCACCGGCAACGACAACCTGCTCGGCGGCAACGCCAACGACACCCTCACCGGCCTGGCCGGCAACGACACCCTGCGCGGCGGCGCCGGCGCCGACACCATGACCGGCGGCCTGGGCAACGACAGCTACTTCGTCGACCACCCCGGCGACCTGGTCCAGGAGTCCACCTCCGTCAACGAAGGCTCCGACACCGTCAACGCCTACATCACCTACTCGTTGCTGCCCACCCTCGCCAATCCCGGCGTGGCTTTCGTGGAGAACCTCGTGCTGCTGGGCAACGAGCCCATCAGCGCCACCGGCAACTCACTAGGCAACTTCCTCTCCGGCATCAACAACCCCGCCGCCAACGTGCTCATCGGCGGCGCAGGCAACGACTCCTACAACGTCGGCCTGGGCGACACCATCGTCGAGCTTCCCGGCGAGGGCAACGACCGAGTCTTCGCCATCGTCGACTTCGTGCTGCCCGACAACGTCGAGCAACTCATCCTCGATACCGCCGGCTCCACCGCCGTGCTCGGCTCCGGCAACACCCTGGACAACATCCTCACCGGCAACGCCCTGGCCAACCTCCTCCAAGGCCTCGCCGGCAACGACACCCTCACCGGCGGCGCAGGCAACGATACCCTCGACGGCGGCCAAGGCATCGATACCGCCGTGTTCTCGGGGCTCTCGACAGAGCATGTGATTGCTTTCGTGGGCGGCGCCACCTATACCGTGACCCGCACTGCCACCGGCGAGGTGGATACGCTGATCAGCGTGGAGCGCGTGCAGTTCACCAACACCACGGTGACGCTGGACACCAGTGGCGGATCTCCGCACAACGCCCCGTCGGGCACCGACAAGACGATCACAACTCTGGAGGACTCCGCCTACACGATCGTGGCAGCGGACTTCGGCTTCTCCGACTCAGCAGACGCCCCGCCCCACACACTGCAGGCGGTGATCATCTCCTCGCTGCCCGGCGCCGGCAGCCTGAGCTTGAACAACGTGTCCATCTCGGTCGGACAGTCCATCTCCATCGCCGACATCAACGCCGGGCTGCTGAAGTTCTCCCCCGCACCCGACGCCAACGGACCCAACTACGCCTCCTTCTCCTTCCAGGTCCAGGACTCCGGCTCCACCGACAACGGCGGCTCCATCCTCGACCCCACACCCAATACCCTCTCCTTCAACATCACACCGGTCAATGACGAACAGAACGTCGCTACCAACACCGGCACAACAGTAGCTGAAGGCGCAGTCGCCAGCACGATCACTTCGACCATGCTGACCACAGCGGATTTGGACAACACATCCGCGCAATTGGTTTACACACTTACGGCGCTTCCCGCTCACGGCACGCTGAGCCTGAGTGGAAATTCGCTGGCACTGAACGCCACCTTTACTCAGGCGGACATCGATGCTGGTCGGCTCACCTACAGCCACAACGGGTCTGAAACTACTACAGACAGCTTCTCGTTCAGTGTCGATGATGGTGCTGGCACGGCCACAAGCGGTTCTTTCGCTATTGCCGTAACGCCAGTCAACGACAATTCCCCCGTCATTGGCAGCCATGGTGGCGCTGCATCGGTGGCGATCAGCTTGGCCGAAGGCAGCACCGCAGTCACTACGGTCACAGCCGCTGATGCGGACCTGCCTCCTGAGATCCTGACCTTCAGCCTGTCAGGTGAGGACAGAGATCGTTTCCAGATCGACTCCAGTGGCGCGTTGCGCTTCGTCAGTGGTCCCGACTTCGAGCTTCCCAACGACGTCGACGGCGATCGCTCTTATGAGGTCACCGTTACGGTTTCCGACGGCTCGCTAAGCGACACCCAATCGTTCACCATCAACGTCACCGATGTGGACGAGTTCGACGTCGGTCCGGTCACCGACATCGACTCCGCGACGAATGCTGTGGCCGAGAGCGCTGCCGCCGGCACCATCGTGGGCATCACCGCCTCAGCGGTGGACGCTGATGGTTCGAACAACACAATCACGTACGGCCTGAGCAGCAATCCCGGCAACCTGTTCGCCATCAACAACTCCACTGGCGTGATCACCGTAGCTTCGGCGTTGAACTTCGAAGCTGCCGCTTCGCACGCCATCACCGTCACTGCGACATCCATCGATGGCTCCACTTCGAGCCAGAGCTTCACCATCAACGTCACCGACGTCGATGAGTTCGACGTTGGTCCGATCACCGACGCCAACGACGCCGCCGCCGACACGGTGGCCGAGGACGCCGGGGTGGGCACCGCCGTGGGCATCACTGCCCTGGCCAGCGACGAAGACGCCACCAACAACGCCATCACCTACGCCTTCGC